>SDBV01000058.1_pt1 | contig 111939 bp, 115 predicted proteins | sample 2277081 | NCBI WGS metagenome assembly SDBV01 (sample SAMN10402039, study PRJNA504765) | marine sediment metagenome | isolation source: marine sediment core GS10_PC15, 223 cmbsf | place: Arctic Ocean: Southern Knipovich Ridge | collected 2010 | reverse complement strand
GACCTAGGATAACCTTGGTGATATAATGTAATTTAAAGGTTGAGTATTGACGTGATGTCCGCCAGAAAGCGGACATTTTCATTAATATCAATCCGTTTAATGACATGTTAGACACCAAACAATTTATTTCGGCGATTAAACAAATCACCGAGGAAAAGGGTATTCCAGAAGAAAAGGTCGTAGAGACCATAGAGGCTGCTATAGCTGCGGCATACAAAAAAGATTACGGAGAAAAAGGCCAGATCGTTCGGGCAAAATTAGATCAAAAAACCGGTGATGTAGATATTACTCAGGTTAAATTTGTCGTGGAGGGAGTCGATGAGGAAGGAAATATTATCGGAGAACTCCCAGAGAGGCATGTCGCCGAAGCTGGAGCCGGTGAGAAACCCCAAGGAACAGAAGAAGCAGGAGACGGGGAGATTAAGGTAAAGTTTAATCCGGAAAAATATATAGTCCTGGAAGAGGCCAAGGAGATAAACAAAAAACTAAAGGTTGGTGACGAGCTCATCATCAAACTCGAACCCAAGACGGAATTCGGCCGTATTGCCGCCCAAACCGCGAAGCAGGTTATTATTCAAAGACTGAGAGAGGTTGAACGCGAAGCAGTATTCAGCGAATTCAAAGAAAAAGAAGGTGAAGTAATCTCCGGCGTTGTCCAGAGAATTGAAGGCCACTTGATATATATTGACCTTGGACGAACCAACGGCCTACTCATACCCTCCGAACAGCTTTATCACGATAACTACAGGATTGGTCAGAGATTGAGATTCTTGATTCTGCGCGTAGAAGAAACAAATCGGGGACCAGTCGTACTGCTTTCCCGCTCTCACCCGAGACTAGTTCTTAAGCTTTTCGAATTTGAAGTTCCAGAAATTGAAGCCGGCAGCGTTGAGATTAAAGCCATCGCTCGTGAGGCAGGCTCAAGGTCAAAAATTGCCGTGATCTCTAACGAAGAAGGAGTTGATCCGATTGGATCTCTGGTTGGACAGAAAGGAGTCAGGGTTCAGACCGTTATAAATGAATTGGGTAATGAGAAGATTGATATCATAGAATGGAACGAAGATCCGGATAAATTCATTACTAACGCATTATCTCCGGCAAAGATCGTCGATGTTAAGATCATAAACGAAGAAAGACGCCACGCTCTGGTTGAGGTCGCTGACGATCAATTCTCCCTTGCTATCGGCAAGAAGGGACAGAATGTACGATTGGCTGCCAAACTTACCGGCTGGAAAATCGATGTACGAGCGCCGCAAGCCCAGATGTCCGCCGAGGAGGCTTCAGTTGAATCTGAAGAAGGTGAAGACACTGATAATAAAGTGGATGTTCTCAATCTTGAAGAACAGGATAACCAAGAAGAATCTAAGACCGAAAAGGTAAAATCAGAAGAAAAAGACAAAGAATAATGAATACCACATATAAAAAACTAGCCGACTCGAAAATAGAACTCACGGTCAATTTGGATAAGAACGACCTAGCTTCGTATGTAAAAGAGACCGAAGATCAACTAGCCAAGGATATAAAGCTCGAAGGATTTCGTCAGGGTAAGGCTCCCATAGACATGGTTCGCAAGAAGATCGGCGAAGATAAAATAAAAGAAGAAGCCATGCAAACTGCCGTTCAATCAAGCTTGAGGCAGGTATTAATGAAAGAAAAACTGGACGTGATAGACCAGGTTAACTTCAAGATCAAAGAGAATTCATCCGACAAATTAGTTTATAACGTGACCTTTGTAGTTTTTCCTGAGGTCCAACTTGGTGAATACAAGAATCTGGGAGTCAAAAAGAACCAAATTTCCGTTGATGATTCCGAGATTGAAAAAATAATCGGAGACATTCAAAAATCCAGGACAGTTTTCAATGAAGTTAGAAGACCAGTCCAAAAAGGAGACAAGGTTGAAGTTGATTTCACAATAAAAGATAAAGGAGCCGTGATCGAAGGAGGTAAAAGTCAAAACCACCCGGTTATTATTGGTGACGGTCTTTTTATACCTGGATTTGAAGATCAAATAATCGGCATGGCCAACGGAGAGACAAAGAATTTTTCTCTTAAGATCCCCGGGGATTATTACCAGAAAGCGATAGCTGGAAAAGAGCTTGATTTTGAAGTAATAGTCAAAAAAATAGAGGATAGAGTTTTACCAGAATTGAATAATGATTTTGTCAAAACTCTGGGCAAGTTTAATTCTTTAGAAGAGGTAAGGGGTAACATAAGGCAGGGACTTGTCGCAGAGAAAGAAGTGAAGGAGAAGGATAGAGTACGGTTGGCTATACTTGAAAAGATAGGCGAGAAAACTAAAGTTGAAATACCAGATGTTTTGGTAGAGAAAAGAATCGATGAAATGATTACTCGTTTGGACAATGACCTACATCAAAAAGGGATGGAACTTGGACCATATCTGGCGCATATTAAAAAGACCCAGGATGACTTAAGGAAAGAGTGGCGACCTCAGGCTGAGGTACAAGTTAAGATGAGCCTGACCGCGAGAGCTGTTGCCAAGAAAGAAGGTCTGGCCGTAAGTGATAACGAAATTGATGGTGAGCTACAGACAGTCTTACAGCAGTATGTTTTAAACAATCAAGGAGGCGATGGTGCCAAGAAACTCGAGAATATTAATCCCGACGAGCTCAAACTAAAGATAAAGGATATGCTAATGAATGAAAAAGTATTTGAGTTCTTAGAAGAGAATAATGTGATTTAAACAAAAAACAACCACCGTGTTTCGGTGGTTGTTTTTTGTTATAAACCTACGGTTGCCGGATCGACGATTGGCTCCAGATAACAAGCAGATTGCCTGGTATCAACAGCTTCTCCCTTGTAGCAATAACGAGACCGTTTTATTATAAAATTAGTCTTATTAAACGTCCTGCCAAAAGCGGGACGTAGTGCTGCTAAAAGGTCACGTACGTTCCAGTAGCTCGTACTAATCATTATAAACTAAATCCTTCCTTTTGTCAAGGATAGACATTCTTACCCTATATAGTGTTTACCTCTGCTAAATATTCGTATCTTGCCCTAAGACTTGGCCTAGCGGCCGTCTTTTTGTGGTTTGGCATAGATAAATTCTTCCATCCCGACTACTGGATTAATGCCTGGATTACCCCTAGAGCAACTAGCCTAATTGAGCTTGTAGGTTTTTCCACTCAGCAATTTATATATCTGAACGGCATTTTTGAAATATTGGTTGGGGTCAGTCTAATAACATCTCTTTTCCCAAAATTCTTTTCGTTGCTCGCCATAATATTTTTAACAAGTGTTATATTCTTTGTCGGTCTTAACGAGGTAACAATAAGAGACATCGGTCTTATCGGGGGATTAATCGCAATCCTCCTTTGGCCCAGTGAAAGAAGCAGACTCTTCTAACTCAATGCCTATTTTCGATAGGGATAAGCAGGATTCAATTACCAGATAAATAAAGACGACAGACACGATATATTTTATTTAAACGGCGATTGGGTTGTGAAGAATCAATTCACTGAGCATGCTACAAAAGAAGAAAATTTTAACGACTTCATCCAATTGAATTTTTCAGCCCTCTCTGTTAATGTTGTTTTGGGTTCCAAGATGGTGAGCAGTATGAAGTTGTGGTATCCTTGGACGGACAGCCCCTGAGCAAAGAGATAGTAGATAGCGATATAAGAATGACAGATGGGAAAAGCATACTAGAATTTAAGGGTGACAGAATGTACAATCTCGTAGATTCAAAAGAGTATTTGGAGAATAGAAAATTAAAATTATCTGTTAAATCAGACCGACTTCGCGCTTTTGCCTTTACCTTTGGCGCTTGCGCGCACTGATCTAAATCTATGGAAGAAGAAAAGATAGAGCACGAAGAAATTAAAGCCAGACCCTGGTCTGCATATTTGCAATTTGTTTTGCCAGCATCAATATTGCTGGCCGCTTTGATAATATCAAGCACCTTAATTTTTACCCGTAATGACGGCAGCGGTAAAAGTGGGCTGGCGCAGATTGGTAATGAGCAGGTAGGAGGTCTTATCGAGATTGAGGTAACTTCTGATGACCACATCCTGGGAGATAAAGATGCTGACGTAACGATAGTTGAATTTAGCGATTTCCAATGCCCATTCTGTAGAGCTCTTTGGAGAGGTGCTTTGCCCAGTATTAAAAGAGACTATATAGATACTGGTAAAGCCAGGTTTGTATATAAACACTATCCATTAGAAGACATACACCCGGGAGCCAGACCCGCGGCCGAAGCTTCTGAGTGTGCCGCTGACCAGGGTGCGTTCTGGGAATTTCATGACAAGATATACGAGGAGCAGGAAAAACTTGGTCAGGGAACCATTTCTTTTACAGCCGGTGACTTAAAAAGGTGGGCAGTTGAAATGGGTCTTGACTCAGGATCTTTCAACAAATGTTTGGACTCTGGCGAATACTCTAATAAAGTAACGGCGCATATTAATCAGGGGAGTGCTGCTGGGGTTAATGGTACCCCGGCCACGTATGTAAATGGAAGGTTAGTATCAGGGGCCCAATCCTATGAGACATTCAGGGCTATTATTGAAAGCTTCCTATAATTTTGACAAACATCTAAATAATTTTATAATTAAAAACGGTCGCAAGCCGTTTTTAATTTATGAAGAAAATATATCTTGATCATGCCGGAGCAACCCCCGTAGACCCGCAAGTTAAGCGGACGGTTTTATCTCATATGGATAATTTTGGCAATGCCTCGTCTGTTCATGAGATTGGACGTTTGGCCAAAAAAAGCATCGATGTCTCACGTAAGGCGGTGGCCAAGATACTTAACTCAAGACCAGAGGAGGTAACTTTCACGGGGTCGGGAACAGAGTCAGATAACCTGGCCATATTAGGTGTGGCCAGAGCAAGTAGAAAGCTCGGTAAGCATATAATAACCACTAAAATTGAGCATCACGCCGTACTTCGGGCCTGTCAATATTTGGAAAAACAAGAGGGATTTAAAGTGTCTTATCTTGATGTGGGTCAAAACGGTATTATTGACCCTTCGGTAATCGCTAAAGCATTAAGACCAGACACGATCCTTGTCTCAGTAATGTATGCGAATAATGAGATAGGAACTATCCAACCAATTTATAAGATCTCCAAGATCATACGTGGATTCAGACGTAAAAATCTAAATCGTAATTATCCGTTTTTTCATAGCGATGCATGCCAAGCAACCGGGGCCTTAAATCTAAATGTTCAAGAACTTGGCGTCGACCTACTGACTTTAAACGGATCCAAGATATACGGGCCAAAAGGTACCGGCCTGTTATATATCAGAAAGGGGACATACGTTGACCCTGTTATCTTGGGAGGCGGCCAGGAGAATGGCCTACGTGCGGGAACTGAAAGTCCAGCTTTGATTGCAGGTCTAGCCAAAGCACTAGAAATAGCCGACCAGATGAAGAACAAAGAGAATAAGAGACTGACGATTTTGCGCGATTACGCAATCAGCTCAACCCTATCTAATATTCCGGGCAGCCGTCTTAACGGGGATTCAAAATTGCGCCTGGCTAATAATATTAATATTTCTTTTGCAGGCGTTGACGGCGAGATGTTAATGTTAGGTTTGAATCAAAAAGGAATCCAGGTATCAACTGGATCTGCCTGTACTACAGGAGTGACGGAGGCGTCGCATGTCATCAGGGCTTTAGGCGTGTCTGAAGATTTAGCGAAAGGTAATATTCGTATTACACTTGGCAGGAAGACAATAAAAAAAGACATTGAACATGTCCTGGGGAGCTTACCTAAAGTTTTGGTCAAACTACATAAATAAATCTGTCCATATATAATCGCAGCTTTGGCAACGAAGCTTCGGTAGGTTATCGTTAGTTAATCTGTCCCTTGTCTTTTTGACAGCTAGCTCCACGTAGTTTTTTATTTCTAAAACATTGCCCGATCGGCATCTCGTACACCTAGACCATATCGAATTTCGTATTTCGGGCCTCACTCTCTATCCTAACAAGCATAGCCCTATATTACCTGTGGAGAACTTTTTTCATATGAATCCATGAGCAGTTGAAAAAATCCCAAGATTTTGATAAATTTTAAGTAATAATCAGCCACCCATAGCTCAATTGGCAGAGCAGCTCCCTCTTAAGGAGAAGGTTCTAGGTTCGACTCCTAGTGGGTGGACAAAATCTCGCTAGATATTAATAGTTACAGATTCTATATAAAAACAAACCCCGTAATTTACGGGGTTTGTTTTTATTGAATGAGTTCTGCTTGCACGGCGATTCGTTTGTAATTCGTGCCAACCGGCCAACAACTGAGTAGGACCACGGTATCTTTTTCGCTGTTCTCTATTTCCGTCAGCCTCTCATCGTTAGCGAAAGGAGAGAAAATTATAGATTGTTTCATCGAATAGGCAAACCTTCGCCCGTCCTCGTACTCGACATAGAATGTGTCGCCCGGCTGCAGTTTGCCTAGCAGAGCAAATACCGAGCCGTAAGCGCCCTTGTACCACGGGTAGGCTGAACTATGGCCGAGAATTACAGACACATTACCTTCTCCCGGTTTTGAGGTATTAGAATAATGGACTGTGCCATTTTCTAAATTATCGTAGATCGCCTTGGTGTCGTCACCAACATTGAAAACTATAGGAGCTCTAATGCCCAAACTTTCTATTACAAGGACAGCATTATCTGGAAGGTTTTCATTCTCTGGGCTAGTCTCCGGGGCCACTATTTTATCGAAAGATGATTGATCCGTACCGGTCAGTAGCCAGAATTTAATATTTGCATGTACAAAACGGCTGTTCAGAACAGTGAATATTAAGACAAAAGCAGTTAGAAAAATTATTAGAAATCTAAACCTCATTTTATATAATCAGTGCGGTACGAGAGACCTGAACTACCGGGATGATGATAGCCAAAAGTAGTATCGCAAGACTTCCAGCTGTCCGTATAACCAGCTCCTTTCTAGCTCCGACAAAAAGCATATATGCCAGAGACGCCAGAAAAGCAGCTAAGGCGTAGAATATTAGGGTCATATTGAGAATCCCCGAAATTTTTTGGACCTGGGGCGTTGAGTCGCTGACGCTAACGGTAATAGGTACTTCCGAAGTTGGCGGCTGATTGTCTGTGGCCGAACCAACAGCAGCAGCGGGGCCGGTTATCGTAGGTGTTGGAGAGACCCGAGGGGTTTGTTGTACTGGAGTCGGTGAAGCAACTCGGGGCGGTTTTACTACGGCTACGGCGCTAGGTTTTGGCGTGCCGAATAACTGTACTACGAGGAACCCATTACTATTCTGAATTTTAGCCGGAGCTATGGCTATACCTATTTCTGTATACCTTGAGTTCAAAAGATTTTCTCTATGAGACGGCGAATTTGCCCAAGCATCCACGGTCGACTCGGCACTTACAAATCCTATAGCCAAGTTTTCTCCGGCGTAAACGTATTCGTAATCATTCGCGTCAAACCAATGCCATGGAGATACACCAGAAGGACTTGTATGGGCGAAATACCCGTCCCTAACCATATCATTTAATTTATTAGTTGCGGCTTGTTCAAGCACGGGATTTGCCCTCAGTTCTTTAAGTCCGAAAGATGAACGGAAGACGTTGGTCTGAGATACAATCTGTTCTTTACTAAAACCGGCTACCCCGTCTATTATGTTTGCAAGCTGGAGTCCGGAATACGAGAATATCGCCTTTACGAATATAAGAGCGATTAAGTTCCAAAATATGAACTTGTTTGTCCAAAGAAACTTCATTTTATTGACTGCTTAGCGATTTACGAAATTGAATCTATTTTTATCTGAACGGAATTTTTTAACTACTGCCCACGCTTCGCGCTGTCTAAATATTCCAGTTTTAGTATACCCCATGTATACGAAGGTCACTAATGCGCTAAGGAACAGAGAGAGCATTAAACTTCCGGTCGTACCGGTCGCAACACCGGCGACTTTGGCTATAGATGCACCAGCTACTGTGCCGGTGCTATTAGTCACGGCTATCGGCATACTGGAGGTTACTGTAGATGAGTTGTTGCCTCTGACCTGAGCTACATTAGCGAAGGTAGTCGTCCCGCTAGGAAGATTAATCGACTGATTGACGGTTGCATTGAATTTTATGACGACTTCTTGGAATGAGAATAAAGACCCCAGATTTAGGCCATTGCTATTAGTAATGCTATCTGACTTAATGACGCCATTCACACTTGTAGTCCTACTTATGTAGCTAAAGCCGCTTGGCAGGAAGTCGTTGACGATTACATTACTAGCCGTGACTGAGGAATTTGATCTTACCCTGAGTATAAACTCAAGGGTATCTCCAGGTGATGCGGTTAAACTAGATTGCTCGACATTGTCGCCACGCGTAATATTTTTACCGAGTTTCTGGATAGAAATTTGAGAGAAGGGGTCGTCGTTATTCGTAATTACGGTGGTTGTGTCTCTGGGCACATTCACAGAAGTATAATCAAAAACACCTGAGGTATTGGTAGAAAATGCAGTAAATTTGGTAGACAAAAATGAACCGATAAAGTTTAAGAAAAGATGATCACTTACAATAGCTTGATACCTGATTGTTACAGAATTACCGGGATTAAGATCGCCCAGGTATAATCCGCCGCCAGACACTATATTCCCAGAGGAAGAAGCTCCATTTACGGTAGTAGTGTTGTTAAAATTCAGTCCATTAGGCAAGAAGCTTGAAACACGCACGTCTGTTAAAGTTGAATTGCCGCTCGTGTTTAAATATGTGATCAGCTCTACCGTGTCTCCGGGAGAAGCCTGGACTGTTTTACTTTCTGAGCCTCCTCGACTCAAATTTCTGGCATAAGCATTAATGCTCATAGATCGAAACTGACCGGTCGGAGTAGGGGTTGGAGTAGGCGTGGGAGTAGGTGTTGGACTTGGCGTTGGTGTTGGAGTAGGCGTCGGTGTGGGTGTCGGTGTGGGTGTCGGAGTCGGACTTGGAGTAGGCGTGGGAGTAGGGGTTGGTGTCGGGCTTGGAGTCGGTGTGGGTGTCGGAGTCGGACTTGGAGTAGGAGTAGGCGTGGGAGTAGGGGTTGGTGTTGGTGTAGGAACCGGAGTAGGAGTAGGTGTTGGACTTGGCGTTGGTGTTGGAGTCGGTGTCGGCGTTGGGTATGGAGTGGGTGTTGGCGTCGAGCAACCCACAACATTAAAGTTGACTGTTTTACTGACATTACCGACATGGGCCGTTTTGGTCCAATAACCGATGTCTGTTGATTTCCAGACATGTCCTTTATCGCTCCAGGAACCATTATTTACAAATTGATTATAGCCGGATAGATTTTCACCAGTCGGATTTCCATTCAAAGTAGAAGACCAAAAAATCATCTTGCCATTCAGGTCGTAAGTAGCGTGATAGACAGCATAAGTGGATTGTGAGCCTACACAAACGGTATGAGGATTAATAGAGAGGTTAAATGAAGAGACGGTTGGTGTGGGAGTTGGTGTTGGCGTTGGCGTCGAGCAGTTTACGACATTAAAGTTTACAGTCTTACTGACGTTGCCGATGGTAGCCCTCTTGGTCCAGGAGCCGATGTCTGCTGATTTCCAAATATGTCCTTTATCGCTCCAGTACCCATTGTTTATAAATTGATTGTAGCCGGACAAGTTTTCACCGGTCGGGTGGCCGCCTAGAGTAGAAGACCAAAAGATCATTTTGCCATTCAAATCTGAAGTAGCATTGGAAACGGTATAGGTGGATTGTGAACCGACACAAGTGGTGTGGGGGGTGACGGAGAGATTAAATGAAGGGACGGTTGGCGTAGGAGAATTGGCGAATACAGAGCCACCAAGAATGATTCCGGTAATAATTACCGAAGTTACTAAGAAAATTGCCAAGAAAAGTTTTTTGTTGTTATCCATAAGGTGCAAATTGGTTAAATAAAAATAGCCCTATGAGCCATTTAGCATAATATTATGATACCAATAATCTAATAAAAAGTCAATAATCTGTGTCCCTAGAGGGATTCGAACCCCCATCAACGGATTCGAAGTCCGTTGCTCTATCCATTGAGCTATAGGGACGCTCAAATACTGAACAAAAGTTAACAAAAATCCTGCCTTTAGGCAAGATTTTTGTTTGTCTTTAAGACTCCAGAATCTGTATTCTTACTGTTTTAATACCGAATTCGAGAGCGCTTTCGCGGTCAGGAAACCAAATATCAATCTTGTGCCAGTATCTACGATTCATACGGTCTTCAACAACGAAGACCTTGTCACCGTATATTTCCGGAATTTTGATTTTGGTTCCGAAAGGCAAGAAGTTTGCGGCGACAATACCATCACGAACGTATGTGCCACGAGCGGTAATGAACGGGGTGTCATCAGTCTGGTCTGGAGTTGAAGAGTAAGCAGTGGCAGGAATTACCATCTCCCTAATAGACACAGTTTCTTTTTCGGTCATGGTCGGAGCGGTATAGGGCAATACGAATCCCTTTGCGACGATTATAGGGTTTAGGGTGTTGCTGTAGATGCTTATTTCCGGTAAACGCAGATCTGGACCAACATAGCTGATCTTGAAATTTGCTAGTTTGACCTCATTCTTGTTAAAGCCCCTGAACCAGTCAAAAAAGCCTGCATTTGCACTAGATGTTGGAACAACTTGAGCCATGATTACAAGCAGTAAAATGGCTGAAATTTGCTTAATTTTCATGATAATTTTGTTCATTTTTGCAATAAAAAACAGCCTATTTGGCTATTTCTAATAAAAAAGTCCGCCATAGCGGACACGTACTATATTATGTTCATATCGTAGCAGATCGGGAATCAAAAGTCAACCCCCATCAGACAGGATTAAATCATTCTTTTTTTGAATGGCCAGAACCTTTTTAGCATCCTTATGCCAGGTTTAAGGGTTAAAATCAGTAGGAAGAGAGCGATACTAATATTTAAACCATCGTAACTCCATCGCACCGGTTCGTCATCGCTCAACCTGAGCCACATTCCGAATTCATCCATAGCTAACCCGAAACCAAATCCGAGTAGCATTGCAATCCAAAACTTTGCCCTTGCTTCTTTAGCCACCAGACCGAGGAAGCCTGCGATAAACAGAATGAAGAATCCATAAGTGAAGTGATGAACATGAAGACCTGGAGACAGCTCAAGATAAATCGGCGGTATATAGTCGTAGGTAATTAAATATCCTATTGCCCTTGAGGCAATAAAAGTCAGGATGAAAGAAAAGACGATAGGGAATAGCAGGTAAATATACAGGCCCGGATCACCGGTTTCAACCTTGCGGTGGATGTTTGCTTTCATCCTGTTAACTATTGTTATAAACATTTGCCTCGAGGATTAATTGTCTTTTCTCTTGACCTCTCTCCAGTGGTAGAGGTAAATAGGGATGCCGATTATCAAAAAAGCGATAGCTCGAGCGGCATCTCTTTGTCTTTGTGAGGAACGGAACTCTTTTTCTTGTTCTTCCTGTTTTTTTATATCTTCCTCTGTCTGCTCAACTAGTTCGCCACCTTTATCAATAACAGGTACGGGACCTCTGAAAACAACTGGAGCATCAGCTTTGGTAAAAACATAGGTTTTTAATCCTAAGTTAACCAAGCTTACTCCGCCGATGATGATTAGAACCAAACCGACCGTGGAAAAAATATACAGATATATCATTCGTAGTTTTGACATATTATTTTTGATTAGATAATTAGATAATAAAAAACTATTATTTTTTGGAGCGGGAGACGGGAATCGAACCCGCGATCTTCTCATTGGCAATGAGACATTCTACCGCTGAACTACTCCCGCATGTAGGCAGTAATTATAGCTCATTTTCCGTTGTTTTCAAGAGAAGCGTCCCGAGATCTTAAATGGTCTTGATAAAGCTCTATCCATCTTAACATACGCTCTTTTAACGCCCTACTGCCCACTCTTAAGGTGCATACACCATAAGACAGTCTTTTCTTAGGATGCCCACCCTTGATATATGTAGATTTCATGAATTTTTCAGTGGGGATACCCGTAACCTTGCTCCAAAAGTTTTTCTGCACTGATTCTATCAGGTCAGGATACAACAAAAGCCAGCACCTTATTTTATCCGGAGGTATCCCAACCCTTTTCGTTAAAAATAGATAAAATATTCTAATCATTTCTGGTTCGCTGTTGCTAAGCTTGATAGAAGAATATTTCTGTTGTTGGTCGCCCTTTCCCCAGTAAAGCATTATGCCTGCCATGAAAAGTGGATCCTTTTTATATGCACCGAACTCCTTAACTGCCAAGTCGCGATATTCTGCATGCTTAGCTTTCCAACGCTTTCTATTTGCTTCTGCCATGAGTCTCAAACTGAGGGGATTAGATAGAGATATCTCAGCCGAGAGACGATCTTTTATCTTTTTGGACCATGACAGATTTTTAAACCAACCAGATAGAGTGCCTATGGGTATATTTAATTCTTCCTGGATCTGTTTGTAGCTTTTACCCGAGCGTCTTAAATCAAAAGCCTTTTCTTTGTTCTTTTTCATATTTGTTGATAAGTACAGAACTTCTCCAGTTCTACTCGTAGCTTTACTATAACAAAGGGGTTCGGTTTATGTTAATAAAGCTGTGGATAGCAGGAATAAAATAAACCCGATTAGGGTTTATTTTATTAAAAGTATTGTGCCGCGGGGGTGAATCGAACACCCGACGCCATCCGCTTCAAGGATGCGCTCTGCCATTGAGCTACCGCGGCCCATTCTTTAATTTAAGAATTATATCAAAAATCGTTGACTTTTCAATGGCAAGGGGCATATAATGCGGGCAAATACGTTACTTAAAATATATAGCCTAGAAGAGGTAGCCAAATGGGAAAAACCAGATTTTCGCCCAAGAGAGCCCCCTTGATCAGGGGAGTTGTTGCAAGAAAACGGGGATTGCCCGAGAAGAAGCATAAACCACCCGAGGATCATGCCCCGAGTAGCCCTCTTTGCCTGAGAACCAAACGTGACGAGGAAACCGAGGTCATAAAGCGTTGCCAGAGAGGCGACGAAGATGCCTTTAACGAGATTGTTAAGCGCTACCAACCTAGAGTAACTTCGATTATTTGTAGAATAATCAGGAGCCCCAACGATAGGGAGGATATCAGACAAGAAGTTTTTATCAAAATCTATTCTTCGATTAAGGGGTTCAATTTCCGAGCTCCACTCAGTACGTGGATTCATAGGGTTACAGTTAATGAATGCTACGACTATTTGCGTAAAAAACGTGTACGTAAACTTGTTTACGAAAGTAACCTGGCAGAAGGTGACCCGCGAATAATTGAAAATATGCCAGAGTGTGCAGATGATAGTCCTGGAGCGGACGTTCGTACTGGAAACCGAGACTATTTAGCGAGACTGCTCTCAAGAGTGTCTGAAGAAGAAAGGATGCTTCTCATCGGCAAAGAAGTAGAGGGCCACACCATAAGAGACTTAGCTAAAATGACGGGTATAAATCACAATACGATTAAGGTAAAACTATTGCGGACACGCAAGAAGTTGACCAGAGAAGCTAAAAAAATCTCTTTTGCTATGCATCCGGCTACTTACAGTCTGTAGCCGTCAAATATTTTAATATTCGCCAGCCAAGAGCTGGCTTTTTAGTGGGCGGTATAGGATTCGAACCTATGGCCCCCTCAACGTCAATGAGATGCTCTACCACTGAGCTAACCGCCCTATGTTTATTCTGTGCGCGGGAGAGGACTCGAACCTCCACGCTCTTGCGAACACTGCCACCTCAAGGCAGCCTGTCTACCAGTTTCAGCACCCGCGCTTTTATTTTTCAAGGTCTTGAGATTGAGTTTTCTCTGGGGACTCTAATGCAACTTCTTTGGTTGCAGTCTCTTTGTTTTTTGTCTTCAGCTCTTCTTCTTTGGGAGACATTTCCGGCTGAGGACTATTTTCAATAATCTTTATTTTTCTACGAGTTTCACGAGTGGTTTTGCCTCGAAGGTAATACAATTTCGCTCGACGTACTTTAGATGTTTTTACTATCTCAAATTTTTCGATAGCGGGCATGTGTAAAGGGAATACCCTTTCTACGCCTATGCCCTTGGATATCTTACGGACCGTAATAGTTCCGTTGGGGCCGGTGCCGTGCTTTCTGGCTATGACCAAACCTTCAAAAACCTGAGTTCTTGTCTTGGCTCCGTCCTTGATCTTTTGGTGCACCCTTAAAGTCAAACCCGGCTTAATTTCGGGTAAGTTCTTCAGATTTTGTTTTGAGTTAAAAATTCTGATTGTGTCCATAATTGTTTGGTTATTCTAATACAAGATTAGCTTTTAGGCAAGGTTTCAAGGAATTCGGTCAATTCGGGTGAGAGGTCTGCCTCTATCGTTAAAGACTGACCGGAAGGAGAAATAAAAGACAGTTTCTTGGCATGCAGGAACAGACGACCAAGTTCCGGCGGACAGGTCATGCTCTTTGAACGGTAAAAACGGTCGCAAACTACTACGTGTCCGATGTACTTCATATGTAACCTTATCTGGTGGGTTCGGCCGGTTATTGGTGAAGCCTCGACCAGGGTATAGTCTTTGTATCTTTTTATGACCTTGTAATCCGTGATTGCCTCCTGCCCTTTGAGTATGCGCTTACCGACCATTCGTGTAGTTCTCAATACCCCAAGGCGTGCAACGGGAGTATCTATCGTACCCTCATCTTCTTTCACTAATCCATGGACAAGGGCGATATATGTTTTTTTAATACCTCTGTTCTTAAATAGGTTTTTGAAATATTCAAAACCTTCCGGTGTTTTGGCTAGAATTAAAAGACCGGATGTTTCTCGGTCTAGACGGTGAACCACTCCCGGCCTAATAGGTTCGGTACCTACGTTTTTGGCTGAAGGGTATTTTTTGACTAGCCATTCGGTTACGTTCTCCTGGCGGTCAAATTCGTTCTTCGGATGAGTGATTAGGCCTGACGGTTTATTTATTACAACGAAATCTTTATCGTCGTAAACAACTGATACTTCGTTGATCTTAGTCATTGTAAGTCGGTGGGCGCTGAGGGATTCGAACCCCCGACTTCTTCCGTGTAAAGGAAGCACTCTAGCCACTGAGTTAAGCGCCCTATTTATTCTGGTGGGCGTGCCTGGACTCGAACCAGGGACCCCGGACTTATAAGATCCGTGCTCTAACCAACTGAGCTACACGCCCATTTCTGGCATCATTTTATTGTTTTTTAAGACTTTCGTCAACCAAAAACCAGCTATGAGGACGAGACTTTTGTTAGTCGATAAGAGCGTATAACTCTTTTTGCTCCAGAGTTTCTTTGGATATGAGTTTTTTTGCGATTTTATCCAAAGTTTTCATTTTCTTAGTCAATATATCTTTGGTCTTTTTCATGGCCTTTAAGATCAGGCCCTGAATTTCGCTATCAATTTTATACGCTGTTTCGTTTGAGTAGCCCTTATCGGAAGTTATTTCTTTGCCGAGGAAAACTAGTTCCTCTTTTTCACCGCCGAAGACTACGGGCCCGAGTTTATCAGACATTCCATACTGAGTTACCATCTTGCGAGCCAGCTCGGAGGCAACCTTGAGGTCATTTGAAGCACCAGTCGTCAACTCTTTAAATACCAGACGTTCGGCAGTGTAGCCGCCAAGCAGTACGGCGAGCTCAGCTTCAAATTCTGACTTTGAGCGTAGGTGCTTATCTTCAGTCGGTAATTTAAGTGTATAGCCGCCGGCACGTCCGCGCGAAACTATTGAAACTTTATGAACCGGATCGGTATGCGGCATAGATATTGCAACGAGAGCATGGCCAGCTTCATGGTAGGCGGTTATCTCTTTCTCTTTTTTAGAGAAAGCATGCGAACGTCTCTCCGGGCCCAGCATTACCTTTTCTATCGCTTCCAGTATATTTTCCTGACTTATCTGTTTTTGGTTTTTTCTCGCGGCAAAGATAGCGGCCTCATTTATTAAATTAGCCAGATCTGCTCCGGAGAATCCCGGGGTTCTTTCGGCGACCAATTTCATGTTGACCTCTTTCATGAGAGGCTTGTCCTTGGCATGGATATTAAGAATGGCCTCCCTGTCTTTCATGGATGGCTCATCCAGAATTATGCGTCTGTCAAAACGGCCTGGTCGCAAAAGTGCAGGGTCCAATATATCCGGACGGTTGGTTGCCGCCATGAGGATTACTGCATCATTGGTTTCGAAGCCGTCCATCTCAACCAGTATTTGGTTCAGTGTTTGTTCTCTTTCGTCGTGACCGCCACCAAGACCTGCTCCGCGATGACGCCCGACAGCATCAATCTCGTCAATGAAGATTATGGAAGGCGCAGTTTTTTTTGCAACCTCAAAAGTGTCTCTGACTCTATTGGCGCCGACTCCGACAAACATTTCCACAAATTCGGAGCCGGAGACAAAATAGAAGGGGACGTTAGCCTCATTGGCTACCGCTTTGGCAAGCAGAGTTTTACCGGTTCCCGGAGGACCGATGAGAAGAATGCCTCGAGGAATGTGAGCGCCTAATTTATGGAACTTCTTTGGATCACGAAGAAATTCCACGACTTCTGAAATTTCTTCCTTAGCCTCTGTTAAACCGGCGACATCTTTAAAGGTGAGCTTTTTCTTGCCATTGCTCTCGGCAAGCTTAGCTCTGGATTTTCCGAAAGTGAAGGCTTGCATTGAACCTTTTTGCGCTTGGCGAAACATAAACCAGAACAGGAAAATAATTAGCAAGAAAGGCAGAAGTATAGGCAAGAAGCTGGCTAAGTAAAATCCAAAACCGGATTCATTTTTAATATCCAAATTAACTTCTCTTAATTGGGCCTGCTCGACTCCAAGGTTGATGAGAGTCTCGCTGACCGAAGCTCCTGATTCTTTTTTGGACTCTTCTTTCTCGTCATTGTTTAGGGTGATCTCAAGCTTTTCTCCGCGCACGATAATTTCTTTAACTTCTGATTGGTTGATCTGATTTACCAGAGTCGTTAAAGAAACTTCGGTCGGTGGTTCGCTAAACGGTGAGTTAAAGAGAGCTACAAAACCAGATAAAACCAGAAGTATCAAAAAGACTACCAGGATATATTTTGCTAGTGATTTCATGGAGCTAAATTAACATAAAAAATTGGTGGAGACAATATTTGAATAAAAATGGCCCCGACGCAATGTGACTTGCGCCGGGGCCGGGTTGTCGAAAGTGGTCACCACTTTCATTGTTTGGGAGTTAGGAGAGAAGAGCCTTCATCTCCTTGTACTCGGCGTCGTCGATCTCGCTCCTCGCGAAGCGTTTGGCGAGGAGCTTAAGATCCTCATTGTTGGAACCGGGATCCGCCTGTCCCTCGGTGGCCGGCGCCGCGACTTCTTCGGGCTCGGATTCCTCGGTGGCACCATTGGTTTGACCGCTGGGTTGGGCTTCAGCCGGTTTCGGCTGCTCGTTTTCGGCGGCTTTCTTTCTCTCCGCCGCGGCTCGCAGATGAGCGGCCCTTTCCCGCTTGTTCTTCGCCTGGGTTTCGAACGATAGCGCACCGGAGTAGTCCTTCGCGCCGGCAGCCTTCGTCTCTTCGGCATCCAGCTCGGTCGCCTCGGCCTCGAGGGACTCCGGCGTTTCCACCGAAATCTCCTTGACCTCCACTCCTCCGCGCTTCTTCAGAGAAGTGGGAGACTCTTGGCCCTCCTCGTCCTCGATGGAAGCGCCCGTGGTTATCTTCAGCGACTCTGCGTGTGCTTCTTCGGCAATGACCTCTTTCTGGGCCTCTGCCAACTCCTTTTCGAGCTCGTCGGCTTTGGCCAAGAGACGTTTGCCCGCTTTTTGGCAGGCGCCAGCCTTCTCGAACTTGCCGGCGTTGCCGGCTTCTTTGGCTTCGGCCTGTTTCTTCTCGGCTTCTTCACGCAGGCTTTCGGGAGTAACCTGCTCTTCTTGCTCTTCGGCTCCCGAGAAGACCTGATTCGCCTCTTCGTTGACCTCTTGTCCGGCTCTGCGCCGTTGCTGGTTTCTGGTGATCCGGTCGATGCTTTCCTGTACCAGCTCGACATCACTCATGATGTGATTGTAGTCTCTGCCCGCTTCGCTTTGGTCGACGAGCCTTTTGAGGAAGTCGTCGCCCTCCATGTCGGATTCTCTTTGGAGAGTCTGCTTGTACTCGATGTTGCCCAAAGCTTCATTGGCGGCGGCCACCATCTGTATCCGACCGTAGAGGTCAGGACGTAATCCGGCCTGGCCCGTAAACGCTACCAGCCTGGTCCAGGCTGAGAAGAAGGGAGCATTCCAGGGGAACAGGGCCCACATGACGTTCTCGGCGAAGTTCTTCGTACCTCCGTCTTTGGTGGGGAAGTACATACCCTTGATCAGTCCGAAATTCTGGACGTGTCGGAGATACTTCTGCTGAAGCGGATAGTCAAGACTTCTGACCTCTTTCCGCAACGCTTCCAGGTCTTCCAGGCCTTTCGAAGAGAGCCGGCGGTCGTCGCCTTGCTCATTCGTGATTTTCCAGGCTTTCCGGATGAGAGAAGCGAGAACCTTGTCCTCCACCATCGGAACGCTACTTTCGGTGGAAGCCCGACCCCTCCTCTCATTGTTAGGGACTTGAGGTTTGTCTGAGCCGTCGTCTTCACGACGGCGCGGAATATTCTTGGTATTGGCCATTTTGGCCCTCCTGTTTGTTAAGGATTAGTATAGCGAGAATGCTCTCGAGAGTGCATTCTCACCATCCGATATTAATATATCAGATGATTTGACTAATGTCAATAACTTAAGTATAGTATTAGAAAGTTAGGATATAGGCCTTTTAAAATAAATTACTACAAAATATACCCACTATATTTAGATAGCTGGCCTATTTTGTAGTAATTTTTCATATCAAAACATGCATAGGAGGAAATAGATGGTTAAGGTAACCACTCTAGGCGGAAGCTCGGGTTTAAGGAGTATTGGCCCGAGCTGTTACGTGGTTGACATCAATAATAAAAGAATTGTTGTTGATTGCGGTATCGAACCAACATTACGGGGGTTCATTTCTCCGAATCTCGATTATCTAAAAAACGGAAAACTAATTGATGCGGTTTGTCTAACACACGGGCACGTCGATCATATTGCTTACACTCCAGCCCTCATTCCTTTCATGAAGCCGGATGCGAAAGTATTCATGACTCCGCAGACGGCCCAGACGTTATCGTATGTGATTGAAGAACAATTCAAGTTTGGTGTAAGGGTAAATGACCCTCCATTCAATATGCTCGAAATGTTCGAGGTTATCCAGGAAAGAATTTCCATCATTGAAAAACCGGGAGCATTTGAAATTATTGAGGGGCAAGAAGTATATGCCCATCCGGTAGGCCACATTCCCGGAGCGTGCGGTTTTATCTTCAAGCTGTCTGACGGCCGCTGTCTGTGGATTGGCGGGGACATGAGTTGGCACGACCAGCCAACAGTTCTCGGTTACCAGCCCATGCCTGACGAATGGAAGCCTGATATTCTTGGAGGAATCGACCTGACTGGCGTAACTGTTGAGAGAAATCCACCCTGGGAGCATGAGGCTGATAGGATGAGCGAGGATGCCAGAGAAGTAATGGAAAATGACGGCTCTGTGGCTATCGCGGCTTTTGCCAACAACAAAAGCCAGTGTGTCGTATCCGCACTTTACCAAAGAGGGACCTGTCCATACATGGAAGAGGGATCTGCCGCCGTTATTGCCCAGATTCTGAGCGTCAACAAGTGGTCTGATGGTGATATACCCTTTAGGATGGATCAGTTCAGAAAGATTGAAGGATACCACCATCGGCGCGAGTTGATGTATAACAAAGATCCTAAAGTAGTAGTCTCGCCTTCGGGCATGTGTATCGGGGGTCACATCAGAGAGTGGCTTGAAGTAATCCTTCCGGATCCCAAATCTGCTTTGTTTTTCGCCGGTTTTGTTGCCGAAGACAGCAACGGCAGCCGAATTATCAATGCCAAGGAGCAAGGCAAAGAAGAGGTCACCCTCGTAGACAACAATGGTTTTGGCAGAGGAACAGAAACTCTGCCGCTCAGATGCAAGATAGGAAAGTACAAATTGACCTCTCATGGCGATGGCGAAAGCACCTTTAGGTGGATCGAACAGATTGACCCCATGATAATTAATTTGACTCACGGGACTCCGGCCGGCAAACTCTATGCGGCCTCAAGACTCCTCAAGAGAAACAGGAAGATCTTTATGAACGTTGCTCGTCACAAGGTGAGGACGACGAGACAAATTATTATCAAAGCTTAACTCACCCTGCAAACTTAGAAAAATAAAGGACGGCACCAAGTGCCGTCCGTTTTCTTTTAAATAGGTGATAGATTCGCGAACAGAGATTCAATTGCCCTTTTCTCTGAAGGGGAAATGAGGGCATCTTCCGCTTCCAGAATGTCTAGTTCTTCTGAAGACAGAGTTTTGAATTTTTCCACCAGATCGTTTCTGCCCATATCCTGAAAGACCTTGAGTATGCCCAGATGAGAAGAATAATGCCACGGAGACTCTTCGAGTATTTCTATGGCAAGCGGCTCCTCCCTGAGTAATAGTAGTACCGCGATAATCCTAGCAAAAGCACTGTGATATATCGCCGGCACCGTCTCTCGCGTCAGACGATCCTTTCTCCTGAACGGAAGCTTTCTTAAGTAGAACCACCTGCAGTCTATAATCAACGGGTCAGATGTCTCGAAAGGATAGGGGCAGATCTCTTTACCTTCTGTGAAGAAAGTATAAACTCCGTAGCCTGATTGTGGATCCGGTTTTTCGAAGAAGACGATGTTATTGTCTACCTCAATTTCTAAATCTCGGACTTCCTCAAAAAACTCTCTTTTGGCTGTGTCTTGCGCGGGTTCTTCAAGATTGTTCTCATCCTGCATGCCTCCTGGTAGGCTCCAGCCGTGACCTTGAACAAATTCGTTCCCGTCCCCTTTCTGAACTATCGAAGCTCGATGTTCGACTAAGACCACCCTCTCTTTACCGATTAGATGAAAGTCTATCGCAGCGACAAAGGCGGAATGATGAATTGGGTTGCCCGATCGCATGATTAGCTTCCTCCAGCGACTGGAATAGCAGAACGGACGCCGACTACTTTCAGGCGTTCCTGAGGATCTTGGAGGAGATCGTCGAATCTGACCATATCGCCGGCCTTTTTCATCGGGAAATCTTCGCAGTCAGCAATCTGCCGCCAATGGAGGAAGGCAGGTCCTTGAGCTGTTTGGACAAATCCCCACATGTTGCTCAGGTTAAAGAAAATCACTTGGCCAAGGTTACCGGATAGTCCTAGACCGTTTTTGGTGGCCGAACGTTCCACGGTAAATTCTTTGAGGGTCTGCACGTCTACCATCTCTTCAAGGAGATCCTGAAGGTCAGACCAGGTGTCGTAACCGACAAACTCGCTTTCCGGGACATATATCCGCCCATCCTTTCGATAGAGATTAGCGGAATATGTCTTCTGGATCACTAGGTGATAGTTCGCTCGGTCTCCCATGATCAGGGTGATAATGGAGATTTCCCAGAGTTCGAAAATTTTATCTTTGATGACCACGACCCTCAAGTTGTGGTTTTTCGGTTTTGTGGAATAAGATTCCTCCATTGCGGAGACAACCTCTTCCGTCGGAATCGTGCGCTTGTAACTTGCGACACGATCTTCGGGAGTCTCGTCTTTCTTGTTTGATATCTTCTTACTTTTTCCCTGGACGACGATTACCCGAAGATGAGGCAGGCGAGGAGTGCGAACTTCCAGTTTGAACTTTAGCTTTTCATCACGCGGAAGCCAGAAGAAAAATCCATCGTCTTCCGGATCCAACTTTTTGTCGAGATCAGCCAAGTAGACCCCAACTTCCACACCTCTGGCTGCCAGCTCGCTAGATTCCGTTTTGTGGCTGTACATAAGGGTATTCCTCCTGTTGTATTGGTCTATTCACCTCAATTGTTAACGGACTTCTGCCTGTGGAAACTGCGGTTATAATAAAATAATTATTGGTTTTGGTCAAGTCATACTGACTTGACTTTCCCCGTACTTATGTGGTATACTTTTAATGCAAGGAGGAAAAACATGGATGATAAGTTGTTTTTGCAGGCTTTAAGGCGACGACCGGAGAGCAATCTCCGAAAGTCGACCAAGAAGTATGGCAGACGGAAGAGGAGTGGCAGTGGTCCCAACAGAACTCCCCACTTCAGGAAGGAGTTGAGAGACGAAAGGAAAACGGTCCGGCAAAGGACCGAGATGCCGCCGATCATTGCGGCACGGGAGCTGATAGCTGAACATATGTCACCCACGTCGAATGTGACCATGTCACTTCTGCAGGAAGCCCATCGTCTCAATGAGCTGGGCAAGCTTGGGGCGTTGGTCGGTCCGCTGACTAACCTCCCCGAGGACCCCAAGGAGTACGGGAATCTCACTTCGAGGATCTTGTGCTATATCAACGACATCGGCTCAGAGAAAGTGGAGAGGCTGATCGACGACCGCCGGTGGGTAGGCGAGGTCGAGCGGCTCTGTTTCGAGTTTCGAGCTGAGGCTGAGACAATGGCACTTCCAATGACAGAAGAGTCAGCCCTCTAGCCAGTTGCGGGAGGGAGATCCCATGCGGACATGCTTTCATCGTTGCGATTTTCTCCTCCTAACACACGGCCTGGCGCTATATGCTGCCAGGCCGTCTTTTTTTTGCTTTAATAAACAAAACAGCACCGAAAAATATCGGTACTGTTTTAATGAGATACTTTATTCGGCCTTTCCTTCTTGCAGAGTGAGTATCATCTTGTGTTCTTTGGGATCAATAGAGACGATCGCGACTTTTATTTTATCTCCAAACTTAAAATCTTCTCCTGGTTTCTTGTCTCCCAGTTCTGACATAGGTATGAGACCGGTTATTTCTTCACCTAACTTTATCAGTACCCCGTAATTAGTAGCTTTGGCAACCTCACCCTCAACTTCTTGGCCAACAGAATATTTATCTTCTATATTTTTCCAGGGATCATCCTTCAGGGCTTTGAGTGACAAAGAAACTTTGTTGCCGTCTATGTCTATAATCTTAGCTTTCACGGTCTGGCCGCTCTTTAATATGTCGTGGGGATTTTCAATTAATTTCCAGTCTATTTCCGAAATATGTACCAATCCCTCTATTCTAGTCGGAGACTGTTCTGATTTCTCTGCCCCTTTTTCATCAGAAGGAAGGGGGTTGATTAGTGCAAATGCGCCGAAGTCGGTCACATCCGTGATCTCGGCATCAACGACATCACCAATAGTGAATTTAGAGATTTCCTCTTTTATTTGCTCATCATTGATAGCTTTTTCAGAAACGATCAATTTGTTCTCACTTTCGGAGTAATCGAGGATCTTAACTTTAATATCCTGATTTCGGAATTTTTGAAGAGCTTGCACGATTTTTGTAGTATCTCCGCCCTCGATTTTTGGATAGTTTTCTGGCAGAAGCTGAGATAGTGGCAGGAAGCCCTGAATTCCATTTATCTCAACCAGAAGGCCCCCTTTGTTTATATTAACAACCTTAGTCTCAATTATTTCCCCGCTTTCTTTCTTATTCCTGATGTCCTGCCAGGCTGTGGTCATCTGGGCTTTTTTAAGAGACAGCTCGCGATAACCGTCATCATCCTCTATTTCAAGAAGAATAGCGGAAACTTCCTGGCCAGTTTTTAATGCCTTTTGCAGATTAGGATTGTCGTAGAATTCGCCCGGGTAAACCACGCCGGTTCCGAAAGAACCCAGGTCGATCAAGACCGAATTCTTACCGATACTGATGATTTCACCGGTAAGGACTTGTCCGACTTTGGGTAAGTCGAACTCAGCTTTTGCAAGAAGATCTTTCATTGAAAGATCAGAGTTTTCTAGTTGAATAGTATTTTCCATGTGGCGAAGCATAACAGCTTTTTTTCTATCTGACAACGCCTTTTCGGACATTGAGTTTATCCCGTATTTTTGCTAAAATTAAAGGATGAATATTAACTGGTACGGACAGTCGTGTTTCCGTTTAGAGAGCAAAGGCGTCAGCGTACTTATTGACCCGTTTTCCAAAGATATCGGTCTTCGCGCACCACGTTTAAACGACAATATATTTTTAGTCACCCACGAGCATTCGGATCATAATAACGTCAAAGATGCACCGGCAGAGTCTTTCATGGTCCGTGGACCGGGCGAATACGAAAAGTCGGGAGTATATATAGAGGGCATACTGTCTTTCCATGACAACAATCAGGGAACCGAGAGAGGAATGAATACGATGTATATAATAAGAATGGAAGGTATACGGATTTGCCACATGGGAGATTTGGGACAAATTCAGCTAACTAACGAGCAGATTGAGGCGATCGGCGACGTGGACATCCTTTTCATTCCGGTCGGGGGGAAATATACTATAGATGGGGCTCAAGCGGCGGACATTGCGCGCATCTTGGAGCCTAAGGTAATAACTCCGATGCATTACAAAATCCCGGGATTGAATATCGATTTAGATGACTCCAAGAAATTCTTAAAGGAAGTGGGTATCAAGCCGGAGGAGGTAGACGTTTTTAAAATTGTAAAAAAGAATTTACCCCAAGACGAAACAAAATTAATAACTTTTAAAACATGAGAGGAATAATTAAAGAGATCAGGCAGCAGCCAGAGCATATACGAGAAATATTCTTGTGGGTTTTGGTCGTAATATTTTTTTCCTTGATTGGTTTCGTATGGTTCCGTTCAACGGAAAAAAGAGTGGTGGCATTACTGAACCCAGAACAGACCGAGGCGGCCAGGGTGTTGGCTAAAGAGAAGGAAGATAACTCTCCGACCCCGTTTGCTACAATGTTTAACTCTTTTAATGGACTGCGGGCGAACATATCGGATCTTTTCGGTAGCTTCCCTTCGGAAAATTTTGAGTTAACGAACGGGGTAAGAAGTGAGGACGAACCGGTACCGCCACAGAGACTGCCATTGTCAGAAGATAAATAATTAAGTATATAGATAATTAAACGGCCAGCTATTTTTAGGCGATTTGCCTAGTAAAATAGCTGGCGGCACTTTTAATGGCTAAATTAGCAGGCACAATTAGACCAAGAGAGATAGTCCAGGAAATGCAGGAGTCATATTTGGATTACGCGATGAGCGTAATCGTTGCGCGTGCCTTGCCCGATGTTCGTGATGGGCTCAAGCCAGTACATAGAAGAATTCTTTACGCTATGCACGAAATGGGTATTCGGCATAGTACTAAGTACGTGAAGTCGGCTAAAGTGGTCGGGCAGGTACTTGGTAACTATCATCCGCACGGTGATTCAGCCGTGTATGACGCAATGGCCAGAATGGCCCAGGATTTCTCTCTGCGTTACCCGATGGTGGATGGTCAGGGGAACTGGGGCTCGATAGATGGTGATTCACAGGCTGCTATGAGATACACGGAAGCCAGACTTACTGATATCGCCGAAAAGACACTTTCGGATATAGAGAAAGAGACGGTTGATTTCAGAGACAACTATGACGGTAGCAGACAGGAGCCAACCGTGCTGCCTTCGCGTATTCCCGGACTTTTGATTAATGGATCCATGGGTATCGCCGTCGGTATGGCGACTAACATCCCACCTCATAATCTGAGTGAGGTTTTAGACGGTCTCGTACATTTAATAGACAACCCTGATTCTAACGTGAATGAATTGATGCAATTCATTAAAGGACCAGATTTTCCAACAGGCAGCACAATCTATAGCGAGAAAGATATTTTGAACGCATATGCTACCGGCAAGGGCCCGATCGTGATCAGGGCAAAAGCTGAGATCATCGAATCTTCCAAGAAAGGATATCAGATCATAGTTTCCGAAGTGCCTTATCAGACGAATAAGGCGGAATTGATAATTAAAATCGCCAATTTAGTTAAAGACAAAAAAATCGGTGGTATCAAAGATATCCGTGATGAGTCCGACAAAGATGGTTTGCGGATAGCTATTGATCTGAAACAGGATGCCTTCCCAAAAAAGGTTTTGAACCAGCTATATAAATACACGGAAATGCAGAAATCATTTCATGTTAACACCTTGGCCTTGGTTGACGGTATTCAGCCGCAAATTTTGGATCTCAAAACTCTTCTGGAGAAATTCTTGGAACATCGCCAGAATGTTGTTCGCAGGCGTACTCAATTTGATCTTCGCAAGGCCCAAGAAAGAGCGCATATATTGGAGGGATTAAAAAAGGCCCTTGATCATATAGACGAGATAATCAAACTGATAAAGAAATCGGAATCAAAGGAAGATGCGTTCAATAACCTGATCAAGAAATTTAAATTTTCCGACAGGCAAACGACTGCGATTTTGGAGATGCGATTGCAAGCATTGGCTGGATTGGAAAGAAAGAAGATCGAGAACGAATTGAAAGAAAAAAAAGAACTGATTGCTTATCTCGAAGATCTTCTGAAGCGCCCCAAAAAAATTCTCGGCCTGATCAAAGACGAATTCAAAGAAATTAAAGAAAAATACGGTGATGAAAGAAAAACCAAGATCATCAAATCGGCAGTTCAGGAAATCGGTGAAGAAGAATTAATACCAGAGCAGGAATCCCTGTTCATGATTACTTATGGCGGATACATCAAACGGATGCCGCCTGAAACCTTGAAAACTCAGAAACGCGGAGGCAAGGGTCTAATCGGTATTGCCACCAAAGAGGAAGACATAGTCACCCATTTCTTCTTGGCCAACACACATGATAATCTAATGTTTTTCACTAATTCCGGTAAAGTCTTTCAGACCAGGGGTTACGAAGTGCCAGAGTCGAGCCGTCAGGCGAAGGGCAAGTCGCTGGTCAACTTTTTGCAAATTTCTCCGCAGGACAGAATAACGGCCGTGATTCCAGTGGCTAAAAAACAGAAACGCCTATATTTCTTTATGGTTACTGCCGACGGTGTGGTGAAGAAAGTTAATGTTAATGATTTTTCTAATGTTAGAAAGAACGGGATGGTTGCTATCAAACTTCACAAAGACGATGAGTTAAAGTGGGTTTTGGCCACGTCCGGTTCCAATGAAGTTACTTTAGCGACTTCCGACGGCAGCGCTATTAGATTTAAAGAAAAAGACGTAAGACCGATGGGGAGGTCTGCAGCCGGCGTTATCGGTATTCGACTCAAAGAGGGAGCTAAGGTTGTTGGTGCAAGCATGATACCGTCCGGAGATACCAAGGGCTTGAAGCTTTTCATTGCCATGGCGAACGGCTATGGCAAGAGAACAGACCTCTCGGCATATAAAGTTCAGAAACGCGGAGGCAAAGGTATCGCCACTGCTAAGATTACCACTAAGACCGGTGATATTGTTTTTGCTCATGTTACCTCAAATGAAGACAAAGAGCTGATAGCCATATCAAAGAAGGGACAAATAATTAGAACGGAGCTCTCAAGCATCTCGGTTATCGGTCGCTCGACCCAAGGGGTTCGTATCATGAGATTGGCTACTAACGACAAAGTCGCTTCGGCTGTTATTGTTTAAAGAAGTTAAAATGATGATTAAAAAGCCCGTTGTTAACAACGGGCTTTTTAATGTTTAGCTTGAATGATAAAATATATATTATGGATGTTCAGTTAAATCCTACAAATTTCAAACTCGGTGCGGCAGAAACAGGAGGTTTTATGGACCCCGAGATGATCGTGGGGTATTTTGGTGTTAAAGAAGACATGCGTGTTGCCGACTTTGGCTCCGGGGCCGGATATTTTACCATTCTTCTTGGCAAAATAGTCGGTGAGGGAGGTGTGGTTACAGCAGTTGACGTCATGGATTCAGCCCTCGAGACGCTTAAGACGAAATCTGAGGCCGAGGGATTGAATAATGTCCAGACCGTCAGATCCAACCTGGAGATGCAGGGCAGTTCAGGACTGGCTAGCGAGTCTCAAGATATGGTATTGCTTGCTAATATCCTCTTCCAGTCGGATAACAAAGCCGCGATCATTACCGAGGCAAAGAGAGTTCTAAAACCCAAGGGGATGTTAGTCATAATTGATTGGAAGAAAGGTTCAATAGGTTTTGGCCCTCCTGACGAAAAGAGGACCGACCTCAGAGACATGCAAAAACTTGTGACTGACGGAGGATTTCAGCTAGTTAATCCAATTGATGCCGGGACATTTCATTACGGAATGATTCTCGAAAAGATTTCATAGTAATCTTAAATGGATAGAACCAGATTAATCATAATAGGTAGCGTAATCGGTTTGGGCGTTGTCATACTGATGACAGTTTTGGTTTTGCGAGGTATCGGCGGAGATCGGCAGCCTAGGGCTACTTTACAATTCTGGGGTACTTTTGACGATGCTGGCTATTATCAAACCGCAATTCTAAATTTCGAGAGGGACAATCCGAATATTAGAATTGTATATCGTAAATTAAGCTTTGAAGACTACGAAAGAGAATTAGTTAACTCTTTTGCTGCCGGTACCGGTCCGGATATCTGGTTGATGCATAATACTTGGCTGCCAAAGCACGGGGACAAGATCCAGCCATTACCGCAAAATATTTCAGGACAAGACAAACCACTTTTTACTATCAAGGATTTCCAAGATCAATTTTTAGACGTCGTATTCTCTGATTTGACTTCTGGCGGGCAAATATATGCCATGCCTATATATATCGACACCCTAGGCCTTTATTATAATAAAGACCTTTTCAATACAGCAGGAATCTCTTCTCCTCCGGTAACTTGGAACGACTTTAACGATGCGATAAGAAAGCTGACCGCCCTTGATACTCGTGGAAACATTGTCAGAGCCGGAGCGGCAATAGGTACATCAGAAAACATTAATCGCTCAACTGATATTCTGACGCTGTTAATGCTCCAAAGCGGTGTGGTTATGACTGATAGTAGTTATCTTAATGCTTCTTTCGGTGATTCGGTAAATGGAGAGACCGTAGGAGAGACTGCCCTTCAGTACTATACTGATTTTGCCAATCCATCGAAAACCATTTACACCTGGAATGATCAGCAGCATTATTCCATCGACGCATTTACCCAGGGCAATGCGGCCATAATGTTCAACTACTCTCATCACATAGCAACAATACGCGCCAAGTCTGCCAGATTTAATTTTGCGACAGCAAAAGTACCACAAATAGCCGGCACTACGATAGACGTGAGCTACGCTAACTACTGGGCCCCTACTGTTTCAAAACAATCACCCAATGCAACAGCTGCCTGGCGGTTTCTGGTCAGCCTGAGCTCGTCTGAAGGAGCGGTTTCGTATCTTAATGCTTCCAATCGTCCTTCGGCCAGGCGAGACATTATTGAGCAGCAAAGGATTGATCCTGATTTGGGCGTCTTTGCTACCCAGGCGCTTTCGGCCAGGTCATGGTACCAAATTGACAACTCAGCTATTGAAACTATTTTTGCGGAGATGATAGATGACGTTAATCTCGGCCGAAGATCCTTGAGAGATGCCCTGCAAGCCGCAGAAAACAAGGTAAATGTATTGATGGTAAGAAGCAGATCTAGACCCTAGCTTTTACGATGCCTAAACTTTCTAAAACCTTCATTATAATCGGCACTGTTTTTTTGTTCTTCAGTTTTTTTGTAATCCCGACGTACAATACTAATGCCGCCTTGGTGCCATGCGGTCTTTCCACGGACGACCCCAGCACGCCTTTTGACGAAAGAGAGCCCTGCACTATTTGCGACACTTTAAAATTAGCAGACAATATTATTGACTTCATCTTGTTCATAGTTGTGCCGGCGGTTGCAGTCCTGATGTATCTGATAGCCGGTTTAATGATTCTTCTTGGTGGCGCCAATACGAACCTAGTGGCTACCGGTACTAGTATATTTAAAACAACTTCTTATGGATTGGTAATCATTTTTGCTGCCTGGATGATAACTAATACGGTTATTAAATCTTTAGCCGGAGAAAGTGATATTTCTACAAAGTGGCACGAAATACAATGTTCAGAATCGACCAGAGGACCTATCACGCCACAGGAGCCACGAATTAAATACGCCTGTAATGAAAATAATCAGTGCGTGGTGCAGCCGGGAGGAATATATACTAATAGTAATTGTGATGGCAGATGCCAATCGATAGAACCCGATCCTGGTAGTGCGCAGCAGCTAGCTCAGCAGATAATCAATTCGGACATATTAAGTTCTAATTTAGCCACTTGCGGGGGTAATAACAACGCCAGCCAGAATCTTAGTGATATAGCCAATGGCAATTTGCCTTCGGTGTGTTCTAACTCATGTAATTGTTTACCCGGAGGACCTAGCGGCGATGTTACGGTAAATTCGCAAATACTAGGGGGGCTGCTTGATCTAAACCAATGGATGAAGAACAACGGCGTAGATGAAGGATTTACTATTACGTCCTTGACGACAGGGAGACATTCGGTCACCTCCGACCATTACAGAGGAGACGCGGTTGATATCGATCTTTTATCGGCAGATCCGCAGGAGTGGCAGAGAGTCAGGCAGTTCCTAGATGATTTAGGCGGAAATGCCATCTGCGAAGGAAGTGATAGCAGAGACGTGCCTAGCTGTGATCTAACCCAAGTTACTCATATACACTGGTCATCTGGCGGATAGAGTAAAAGGCTATTTGCTCGGCAGCCATGAAAGGATTAATATATAAAATAATGATTAAGCATATTTTAAGAACAACACCGGGTCTTGTTGTAGCAGTTTTTTTGCTGGTAATAGGCTTAACTAACACTGCCAGTGCGGGAGAGTGTAGGACTCAAATACAATTCGGTATACAACCAAACCCTGCACCATATAATCAGCCCGTCACTCTTAGCGGAACCGTTTCCTTCTCCGGTTCCATCCTTGAGCCGCCAGGATCAACAAATGTTGGGTATTGTTTAATTCCTAACGTTGGTGATCCGGTAAGATCTGTATACATAGTTTTTGCTACCCAAAGAATGGCCGGTGGTATCGGGGGTGTAAGTATAAATATTAACCAGGGTACGGCTGGATCGTATAATTTTTCGACAACCATAACTCCATCAGAAACTGGAAATCAAGCCGGTGATAACTTCTCCATTGCCGCCGATGTCAGAGCTAACGGTTTTGGCGGTTGGCGCTTAACCAAATCATCAGATGTCGAAGTTAGTTTAGAGGAGGGGGTCTTTGGTACTCGTGGCTGTCTTGCCGCTGACGGCAAGTATGCCTGCAGCCCCGGAAATTTATCTGACTGTTCGGATGCTTCAGCATGCTCTGGTAGAACCTGCTTGGTTCTAGATGATTCTTCCTTATGCGGCACATCTCCCCCAGCGGGAGAGACCCATGCGGCTTGCAGAGATAATTTCTGTGAAAGTGTCGCTGGACCGGGCCAAGATGAATGTTCCAATAATGCTGACTGTAGGGGTCTGCCAACTGAAGATGATGTACCTCCCGGCGGTTCACGTAATCAGACATTCCGACTAGAAAACCCTATTGGAGTTACTAATTTTCAGGACTTGATTAACATTATCGCCAGATGGATTTTTAATCTAGCAATTCCCATTGCGGTAATTATGATTATATATGCCGGTATACTTATGCTGACCTCGGGTGACAATCCCGGGAGATTCCAGAAAGGAACTCAGGCCTTAAAATACGCCGTTATTGGACTTGCCATAGTTCTCATTGGCAGAGGATTCGTCACTCTAATCCAGAGCATTTTGAACTTAAGAAACTAAAATGATCAATAGAATATTAACCAGCTATATATTCATCTTCTTAATTGTTCTGGTGTTTGCCTTTGTTTCCTTTGGAGGATTTAACCACGTGAGCGCTCTTAACCCGGGTGGTCTAGGAGGGGATTTGCCTACAGAAGGTCTTCCGGGAGAAGATTTTGCCATTCAAGATGTATTAGCGATTATTAACGGACTTGCTTGCTGGTTGATTAGAGTTGCGACACTGGTGGCGATCATATTTATTGTTATCGCCGGATTTAAGTTCATGACAGCTCAGGGAGATGCAGCAAAGCTAACTGGAGCGAAAAAGAATTTTCAGAGAGTGTTGATAGGTATAGTAGTAATAATGGGTGTTTATGTTATAATAGCTACTGTTGCAAACGCGGTTGGAGCAGACTTTTCATTTATCCCGCTCGTTTGCTAATTTAAATTAAAATAAGGCGGAAGAGGTGACCCGGGGACAGGATTAGCTTAAGCGCTGTCCTTGAATCATTCTTTTGCCAAAAAGATAGGAGGTGTTCCATGAAAAAAATTAAATCAATAACAAGATTTGCTATACCAGCGGTGTTACTGGCTTTGCCCATGTTCGTTTTTGCGCAGCTGGGGGTAAATATACCAGCGGGAGAGGCGCTGACCCTTAGTAAGATAGAGGATATTATTAGAACAGTTGCTAACTTCTTAATACTTATCGGTGTCATTGTAGCAGTTATCTTCATAATTTGGGGTGGATTGAAGTACATGATGGCTCGAGGCGATGAGACAAAAACTAAAGAAGCAACGGGTGCCATTAAGAACGGAATAATCGGTGCGGCAGTAGTGTTGGGTGTCGGTGTGATATTGAACACCACGGCGGCATTAGTAACTAGAACGTTCTTTGGGGTAGGTCAATAATCTTTAAAGTTGAGATAATTAAAACCGCGCCTTAGTGCGCGGTTTTAATTATTGATCAAAACAGTAAAAATATGTAAGATAATTGCGAAGATGCCAATAATAGGCGGGTATGGTGAAATGGCAGACACGCATGGTTTAGGACCATGTGGCCGCAAGGCCGTGGAGGTTCAAGTCCTCCTACCCGCACAATCTACTCAAGGGGATTTCTCACCAGAGGGAAAAGAGACGGAGACTTATATGACGAATTAAACTCATCTTTTTTTTGCGTGCCATCCTCGTATATTACTGTTCTAGTCAGTATTGCCTTTAAAGCTCCATTCGGTTGAATGTCATACGAGTAGGGACCATCTATGGATACTTGGCGACCGTCTTTGGATCCATAGATTTCAAAAGATAATTTTGAGCCAGTTATCTTTGATTGTAATAGAATATGAGACGGCGTATCGTTTTTAAATCTCAAATCAACAACTCCGGGATAAATGGTAGCGTCAAAACCCTGAGGGTTATAGTATCTCACGGGCAGGGAGTGAGGATGGCGTTCAAGTATGGGCAAGCCCGCAGCGATAGCAGATCGGAAGACCGTTGTCGACACTTGGCATATACCTCCGCCATATTCGGGGATTAGCTGGCCACCTTTAATAACCAATTCAGGCAAATATCCAGTTGTCCCATCCACCTCTCCCAGCAAATCGTTAAATGAGAATTCTTCCCCTGGTTTTAGGAGTATTCCATTAAATATTTTAGAGCTTACGCCTATATTGTGAATCCTTGAATCTGACGAACCGATGAAATCGGATTCACCTTGACCCAAAAGTGCATTGATGCCGAGATCGTTTATGTTACTCAAAGAGATTTCTGGCGCTATCTCATCAACAACGAGAGATACTTTGACACTACTCTGGCCGTTAGGAGTACTATTAGCTATAGCGTCTACTATGTTGTCGTAGGATTTGTCTGTATTTAAAACTCGGCCATTTTCTGAGGGTAGGAATTCTGTTATTGTGTCGTTTTCTAACTTGAAACGTGCGCTAATTGGCTCTGCCCTTATTTTCTCATCCAGCCCTCTCAGAAATTCGATTGTCTTTTCTCTGTTAAGCCTGAATTCTTGCTTTCCGTAATATGAACGGCCATAGTCTTCTAGCCACTCGGCCATTTCATCCGGGTCTATTTTAAAATCAGCATTCTCTGAGGACAATATTATATTATAGGATATAAAATTGAGTAAGTTAGCACTAAAATTATTTTTTGGCGATTGAGCGACAAAAGATAGGTTTTGCCTCTGGTTGTGATAGAAATATTGGCCAGCAATGAAGGCCAGATTAGCCAAAGCGAATATTGATATGCTCAACCATATTTTTTTACGCAGGTTCACGGTGATTTAATTGTAACATAAAACAGCCAATCAACGCCCGACTAGTAAGCCGGGCGATGGCTGGCTGTTTTAAAAACTAAGACGAAACTTTTATCTTCTTAACCCTACTTTTAGCTAGTTTTGGCAACTTCAATGTCAGGACTCCGTTCTTCATCATAGCTTTCGCATTGTCCGCATCTATCTCCTCGGGTAATATTATCGATCTGGAAAATGGCCCCCAATATAATTCTTGATAATAGTAGCCAGATTGTTTTACTTTTTCACTCGGGTCTCGGCGGCCTTTTATCGTGACCATATCGTTGGTTATTGAGATATCCATATCATCCGGTGTTACACCAGCAACAGTGGATTTTATAATTATCTCATCGTCTGTTTGGTAAACATCTACTGTCAGTTGGCCTTCTTCCTCTTTCACCCTTCTCTTTGCTGCGGGTTTTTTGGCAACAGCCAGAGAAACATCACTATCAAATTGTTCTCCGAAGAAGTCATCCATATTTTTATTATATCACTTTTTTGATTAAGACAACGTTGAATTATCAACTGTCCTTTTAATTTCCCATCGCTTTTTAGTTTTGTTGAAAAGATAGGATATTACGCCGGCCATAATTATCAAGAAACCGGTTGAATAATAAAGAACCCGAATATCACCGACTGGAGCATTCGCTCCACTCAGGATAATCATATTGAAGGTGAAGTGAATCAATGTGGCTATGCCTAAACCTGCCAATATTAATTTCTTACTATGCTTGTTATAGAACCATGAGAGGGCAAGGAAGTATCCTATCATGGCAGAAGATACCGCGTGAAGAAGAGTCGCTCCGATGAATCGCCAGAACCAGGTTTGTAATGTGCCACCCAATCCATGGGGAATAGTTTGGAATAAAGCCAGGATATTCTCAATGGCGGCAAACCCTAAACCGGCAGCGATCATGTATACCATCGCATCGACAGGTTCGTCGAATTCTGGATCTCGTAAAACCGTGAGTTGAACTGCCCATAACTTAGTTACTTCTTCTGCCAATGCACCCCACAAGAACCAGATCAGAGACATCTCTGCGATATAGGATGGTTTAAAAGCTGTAATTATCTCAGGAAAGATCCACTGGGCGACAACTGCCAGGGGGGCCAGAATTACTCCTAAAAAGAATGTTTTCAATAAGAGATATTTGGGTTCCGGCCGCGGATCTTTCTTAAAATAATATGTAAGCCAAACAAAACTAGGGATCAATCCTAGTATGATGAGAAATATTATAGTAAAGACACCGTTCACACTATTATTTTAACATACGGCGAATGGGACGTCATTTTAAGATGGCCATTTTGAGATCATCAGAAGTTCTTTGTCGGTACCGGTGGGTAGTTTTGACCAGACCTCTTCTGTTACGAATGGCATAAAGGGATGCAGGAGCTTTAGGGAGTTGATCAGAAGATAGGCGAGAGTATCATGCGTATTTTTGTCGTTCTTATCTTTAGTTTCTTCGAGATATTTATCGGCAAAATCATGCCAGACAAAATCATAGAGCAGGTGGGCAGCTTCCCCAAATTTGTATTCTTCTATGCTTTTTGAGACAAGAGACGTGGTTTCTTGCATCTTAGCAATTATACCGGCAGTACTATCGGGCAATCTGTCGAGTTCAAATTTATATTCATCACCAACTTTAGTCAGTACGTAGCGGGAGATATTCCAGAGTTTGTTAGCAAATTTCTTGCCCATCAAAATCACATCCTCATTAAAGTGCATATCCTGAACACCTGTAGCCTGGTAGGCTAACCCGAATCTTAATGCATCTGTTCCATATTTCTCGGTAAGTAAAAGGGGGTCTATGCCGGTACCCAAAGATTTTGACATCCTTTTACCATCTTTCGTTAATACGGTGGGATGTATGAGTATGTTCTTAAAGGGTGCGTGTCCAGTAAAGAATTTACCGGAGAAGACCATCCGTACCTGCCACAGAAAAAGTATGCCCCGATCCGATGTTATAAAATCGGTCGGATAATATTCTTTTAGGTCCTTTGATTTTTCATCCGGCCAGCCCAGCGTTGCGAAGGGCCAAAGGGCGGAGGAGAACCAGGTATCCAGAACATCTTCTGATTGGATGTATTTGGCGTCACAGTATTCACATGCCGGTTTGGCAATTAATACTTTAACTTCCTCACATTTCTTAATTTCATTTTCATGACCCGGACGCGGGATGCATTTTGGCTCATGAAACCATACCGGGAGTCTATGGCCCCACCATAGTTGTCTAGATATATTCCAATCGCGTATATTCTTCAACCAGTTGCGATAGGATTTTTCCCAGCGTTCTGGATTTAATTGGATCTCTTTGTCGTCGATAGCTTTAAGAGCTAATTTAGCTAATTCATCCATTTTTAAAAACCACTGTTTCGAAGGTAATGGTTCAATCACCGAGTTACATCTATCACAACGGCCAATGTTGTGTTCGTAGTCTTCAACTTTTTTCATTAGGCCGAGCTCTTCCAAATCTTTTGAAATTAATTCTCTGGCATGGGCTACCTTCATGCCTTCATATCTGATCCCGGCGTTACTGTTCATTTTGCCGCGCTCATTAATTATTTTAATGGAGGGTAAATTGTGTCTTTTTCCGATTTCTGAGTCGGTAAGATCATGAGCTGGGGTGACTTTAATTATACCTGTACCGAATTCAGGGTCGACCGAATCATCTGCTACAACCCGCAGCCTTATTTTCTTCAACTTTGGTGACTCATCACGAGGCACGGAACTATCAATCGAATCTATTTCCAAGTCGGTATCTATATATTTTTTGTAGCGCTTATCGTCTGGATGGATGGCAAGAGCTGTGTCTCCAAGCTTAGTTTCCGGACGTACGGTAGCGAGGGTGAATGGGCCATACTTGATATAGTAGAGTTTTGTTTTTTCTGGGACGTAGTTTACTTCTAGGTCGGAAATGGATGTTGCGCAGCGAACGCACCAGTTGATTACTCTTTCTCCCTGGTATATCCAGCCCTTCTCGTAGTACTGAATAAAAGCATGTCCGACTGCTTTCTGATAATCTTCGTCCATCGTGTATCTTAAACGTGACCAATCTACAGAAATACCGATTTTTTTGAATTGGTTTAAAATGGCCCCACCGTACTGTTCTTTCCATTCCTGAACTCTTTTGATAAATTTTTCTCTCCCAAGGTCATGGCGAGACAGCCCCTCTTTAGATAATTGTTTCTCGACTTTGTTTTGAGCGGCAATGCCTGCGTGATCAAGTCCCGGTAGCCACAAAGTTTTATATCCCTGCATTCTTTTCATTCTGATGAGGATATCTTGTATGGTAATCTCAAGAGCGTGACCCATGTGTAGTTCACCAGTAATATTCGGGGGAGCGATAGCACTTATGAATTTTTTCTTTCTTCCGCCCGAAAGATTCTCAGGAGAGAAATACCCTGAATCTAGCCAGAGCTTATATATCTTTTCTTCGGTTTCGGTAGGATTATATACTTTTGGAAATTCTTCAGACATTTTTCTAATTTTATCACACTATCTCCCAGTTGGCATTCGCCTGCACTTTACGCAGGCCTTGCCTTTTTGAATTACGATTGAAGTATCCGGCCATAGCTATCATCGCAGCATTGTCGGTAGTGTATTCGATTTTTGGCTGAAAATATTTTATTCTCTTTTGCTTTGCTATTTTTTGAAGTTCTCCGCGTAATAATTTATTTGCTGACACTCCGCCCGAGAGCATAATTGATTTAACTTTAAATTTTTCTGCGGCTCGAATAGTTTTAGAGATCAGCACGTCTACTATTGCTCTTTGAGCTTCGGCCGCAACCTCGTTCTTTATTTTTGACAGGGGATATTTTTTAATCATATCTTTTAATAAATAGAGAACGGCAGTTTTTAATCCTGCAAAAGAAAAATCAAAATTTTTAGAATTAATCATAGGCCTGGGAAGCTCTATAGAATATTTCAGGGATGTAACTTTTTCCGCAGCTTTGGAGATAGAGGGTCCGCCGGGATAGGGAAGTTCCAGCATCCGAGCTATCTTATCGAAAGCTTCTCCAGCGGCGTCATCAAGGGTTTCGCCTATCAACCTATATTTACCATGGTTTCTCATTAATATCAGCTGGGTGTGGCCACCAGATACAATTAAGCAAATAGCAGGAAATAAGGCATTATTTAGAGCCTTTTTCTTACCAATTAGATCAAGCCAATTGCTATATATATGACCTTCTATGTGGTTTACAGCGATAATTTTCTTGCTATATTTCCAAGCAAGAGTTTTAGCAAAAGCTGTTCCGACAAGGAGAGAAGAGACTAGGCCCGGTCCCGAAGTCACAGCTATTAGGTCAATCTTCTTGAAGTCATTCTTCTGAAGAGCCGATTTTAAAACTGGCCGTAGGTTTTTAACATGTTCTCTGGCAGCAAGAGAGGGGACGACGCCGCCAAATTTAGCATGTATTTTTATCTGTGAAGAAATGACATTCGACAAAACCCTAGTTTTACCATTTTTAACTTCGAGTAATGAAGCGGAAGTTTCATCACAGGATGTTTCTATTCCCAGCATAAGCATAGAATACTTCTAGCATCTTTATTGATTTTCTTCAATTTTCGGGTTAGAATATTTGGACTATGGCCTCGTCGTCTAGCCTGGTCTAGGACGCATCCCTTTCACGGATGAAACACGGGTTCGAATCCCGTCGAGGCTGCAAAATATATAATAGACTGAATTAATAGGGGACTCTCCATTTAAAACGGGGAGTTTTTTATTCTAAGATGTTTAAACTAGATAAATAGAGCAAGGATTTTATAAATTTCCTACTTTGAGCAGTAATATGAGGGGGTGTTTTACGAACCATTGAATAAGTCCCATAAAACAAGGATAAAAATAGCGTTGATAACTATATTACTGAACAGTGCTACACTATTATTAATTAATAACCAGCACAGTCTAATGGGTATAGATGTAATAAAATTAAATAAGAAAGAGCAAAAAAAGCAAGCTCTACAACTTCGCAGGGATGGATTTTCATATTCAGAGATACAAAAGAAGATCCCGGTAGCTAAAGCAACCCTATCGCTTTGGCTTAAAAATATTAAACTGTCAACCAGACAAATAAATCGACTAAAACAGAAAAGATCGGAGGCGGCAGCTAAGGGTGCTCAAAAGAAAAAACATCAAGCTGTGCTAATAGCCAAGACTATAAAGACCTCTTCTATTAAAGACATTAAAAAAATTTCAAAACGTGAATTTTGGTTGATAGGCATTGTGCTTTATTGGAAGGAAAGGCTGTACCAAAATGATTTTAAAAAAGGAGTTCATTTTACAAGTTCCGATCCGGATATTGTAAGATTATTTTTGAAATGGCTACATGACATAGGTGGTTTAAAAAAAGAAGAAATCTATCTCGATATTTTTATTAGCAAAAATAAAAAAAAGAAGATCAGAGAGGTCAAAAACTACTGGTCCAAAATTACCGGTTTTAATCTGAAAAGCTTCTCAAGGGTTTATTTACAGAAGACTAGATTAAAGAAAACTAGAAAAAAGACCACGAAAGTAAAAGCCGGTTTTCTAAGAATCAGGGTTAAGGCGAGCTCAATGTTGGCTAGGCAAATATTTGGTTGGATAGAGGGAGTGAAGAAGGGGCTGGGTTTATAATCTTATATAAACATTAATAAAGGCATATAGAGAAAAGTATAAAAATAAAAAGGAATTAGACGAAAAACTACTAATCCCTTGCAATAGAGAAAAGTGAAGGGCTCACATCTGTATCAAATAGGTTCTATCCTAAACATAAGAAGAAACCAATAATTCTCAATATTCTGCTACCTGTCGGACAAAATCTGTACGCTGGTTATCAGACAGTCCAAAACGTGGACGTTAGATTTTTTTAATGATTAAATTAGATTATGGATTTAAAGAAACAAACAATCGAAACATATAATAGAAGCGTCGGTGCATTAGCTAAAAAATTTGCCAACTTTGGTCCCCGTATTTATGATATAGAAAAAGGATTTTCGTATATCTCAAAAGAAAATCCCAGTGTTTTAGAAATAGGATGTGGTTATGGCAGAGAAGCTAAGGAAATATTAAAGCGTACAAATAAATATCTGGGAATGGATATTTCTGAAGAAATGATAAAGATGGCCAGAGAACAAGTACCAGAAGGAAAATTTATTGTGGCCGATATAGAAGACTATATTTTCCCGAAAAATTTGGATATTATTTTTTCATTCGCGTCCCTATTACATTCAGATAAGGAACATTTAAAATTAATTTTGGAGAGAGCGCACGAGGCGTTAAATGAGAATGGAATTTTATATATATCTCTGAAATATGATGAATATCACAGCGAAGCCCAAAAAGATGAATTTGGAACAAGAACTTACTATTTTTACACTCCGGAAGATATTAAAGAGTTGAATAATAAATACATTCCAATCTATGAAAATAAATATGAACACGGTGGTCAAAACTGGTTTTCAATTGTTTTGAAGAAATGAAATATAATAAACCAGTAGGAGAGTTGTCTAAGTAAAACAAAACCCCCGCTACGGCGGGGGTTTTGATGATTTATACTTTTGGCACCGAGATATCTATTATTTTCTTAAATACCCCCGGTTCAGTTTGAGCCAGGTTAGATAAAATTTTACGATCCAGTTCTATATTAGATTTTTTGAGTCCAGCAATGAATTTGCTATATGAGAGGTCATTCTGTTTAGTCGCTGCTCCGATCTGTATTTGCCACAATCTACGGAACAGACCTTTTTTCTTGCGGCGATCATTGAATTGAAACGACCAGGCGTGAAGCAAAGCTTCTTTGGCCTGTCTGTATTTATTCTTTCTGCCCCACATAAAACCCTTTGTATGTTTTAATAAATTTTTTCTACGTTTATTCGCTGTTGTTCCTCTTTTTACTCTAGGCATGGTATGGAAGTTGTAGTTTAATGCTTGATTCGTTTGCTTTCGGCAATGGCTTCTGCGACTTTTTGTGGCGTCTCATGCTGCCGGTATCTTTGGCATTGAAGTGATTCATTCTAACGCGTCGGCGCTGCATTTTGCCTTTTGAAGAAATCTTAAAACGCTTCAATACTGACTTGTTTGTTTTTAGCTTTTTTTTACTCATAAAATTTATTTCTCCGGTTTAATTAAAACATTCAAGCCTGACGGAGCTCTTTTCATCGGAGACTCTACGGTGTAAGGTTGAGTAACTAGTTTTAACATTTCTTGTAATTTAGCTTGTCCGATGTGGGCCATACTTCGTTCTCTCCCTCTTAGTTTGAGCTCAACCTTCACCCGGTGACCCTTTTGCAGGAATTTATCTATCTGGGCCGAACGGATGCCCATGTCGTGGCTACCAGTTTTAAAGCCAATTTTAACTGTTTTTACCTCATGCCCGGTAGATTTATTCGATTTAGCCTCCTTCTCTTTTTTTTCTTTCTGATACGTATATTTACCATAATCCATGATTTTTGCAATCGGTGGTTTGGCGCTCGGTCCTACCTCCACGAGATCCAGATCCTGCTCCGTGGCTAACTTAATGGCTTCGTAAGTTTGCATTACGCCCAAATGTTTGCCGTCAGCATTAATCACCTGAACCTGCGGAGAACGTATCATATTGTTGAGTTTTAATCGTTTCTCCTGATGTTTTTGTATTGGCATATTAGTCCGAACAATTCTAACACATTTTAAATATTTTTCAACTTATGTGTGGGCCTAGCAATAATTACACAGAATTTCCAACCTAACTTAAATCAATTGGAATTTTCATAATGTTTTCTTGCAAATATAACGGCAATGATACCGAGAGCACTTACAGTTATAGGAAACCATACTTGAGAGAACCAGGGGACTGGAATAAGAAAAAGAATATCGGAAGTTGATAATGACGTTGGCCACCCGACTGTTGCCCGTAAGCCTACGTAATAAAAAATGTCCCAGATAGCAAATGTCCAGAGGAATATAGCAAAACGTTCTCGGGGAGTTCTAATAGATAGGTAAGCTACGCTAAGCAGTATAATCATAGTGGCAATTTCTCGAAAAAATTCTACTCTTAATAAACTGCTAGGTAATTCTCCGATAATCTGTGCTTGTTGGTAAATATCAGCTGAAAGCCTGGCAACATCAGAAAGCGTACCTCCATATCCAGGAAGAAGTCCTGCTGCGGCACGAAGATAAACTACAACCGATGCTTCTACGAATCCAAATGAAATTCCAAAAAGTGCAGTTACGATAAGGATCCTTCTTGAAATTCGAAGTCCCCTTTTTCGCCATAAATAATATGAGACAAGTGGGATGAAAATTAAAAGATTCACCCACCACGGTTGTGCAAAAAGTATAAAGTTACTCATTACATTATTTTATCAAAAGTTCTAAATTTCATGAAGGAAGTAAGAAAAAAATAAAACCCACAGACTTTTTTCCATTCACTTTTGCGTAGAAATTTCTAAACAACTTAGAACCAATACTGTTTTGAATTACAGTTAGATAGGTATCAAAGATAAATGGTGATATATTTTGTTTCTTTTCCATAGATATACAGTAGATACAAATTTTAACATAGATTGGTGGACCCACGGGGAGTTGAACCCCGGACTCCTCAATGCCATTGAGGTGTTTTACCGCTATACTATGGGCCCGCAATACTGGAGTTTGATTGAAAAAATAACATAATTTTGCTAATTTGAAAAGGTTAAAGCCCCTGTAGTTCAACGGATAGAACGAGAGACTCCTAAGCTCTAGATCGAGGTTCGATTCCTCGTGGGGGCACATTAAGAATAATATATGAAACTACCAAAAGAAGCCCTGGAGATACTCGAGAGGCTTCAAAAAGAAGGATATGAAGGATATATAGTGGGCGGATGCGTACGTGATTTTATCATGGGCCGTAAACCCGAAGATTGGGACGTGACGACTAATGCCAAACCGGAAGAGATACAAAAGATTTTTCCCGACAGTTTCTACGAGAATGACTTCGGAACCGTCGGTGTTAAGACGGATTCGGAGGACGAGGACCTCAAAGTGATTGAGGTCACCACGTACCGTGTTGAATCAAAGTATACCGACAAAAGGCATCCTGACGAAGTTAAATTCACTTCAAAACTGGAGGAAGATCTAAAAAGACGCGATTTCACGGTCAACGCTCTGACCATGGATGCCAAAGGCAACGTGACCGATCCCTTCGGCGGTCAGGAGGATATATCCAAGAAGATAATCAAAGCGGTGGGAGATCCGGAAGAAAGGTTCAACGAGGATGCCCTGCGCATGATGAGGGCAGTCAGGCTCGCCGCAGTACTCGGGTTTGAGATTGAGTCGAATACCCTCGCGGCGATAAAGAAAGAACACGGCTTGCTTCGCGCAATCTCTAAAGAAAGGATACGGGACGAATTTATAAAAATTATTAATTCGTATGGTGCGGACAAGGGAATCGAATTATTGAAAGAATCCAATCTGCTTCAGCATATCATTCCTGAATTGCTTGAAGGTGTAGATGTTGGCCAGAACAAACACCACGTATATACAGTCTGGGAGCATAACACGAGAGCTCTTAAATATGCTGTCGAGAAAAATTATTCCATGGAAGTGAGATTAGCCTCATTGCTCCATGACGTCGGTAAACCGAGAACCAAAAGAGGTGACGGTCCTGATTCTACATTCTATAATCACGAAATGGTCGGTGCAAAAATGACAGCCGAGATAATGGACCGTCTCAAATTTCCTAAAAGCCAGGCAGAAAAAATTATTAAACTCGTACGTTGGCACCTTTTCTACTATAACGTCGGGGAAGTAACGGAATCTTCCGTGAGGAGATTAGTAGCCAATATTGGCAGAGAGAATGTGGAAGATCTGATAAAAGTAAGAGAGGCTGACAGAATCGGTTCTGGTGTACCGAAGGCTAAGCCATACAAGCTGCGCCATCTGCAGTTCATGATTGATAAGGTAGCTAGAGATCCAATATCTCCGAAAATGCTGAAGGTGAAAGGTGACGACGTGATAAAACTAACGAAGTCAGAACCAGGTCCGAAAATTGGTATGATTTTGAATGCCCTCATGAACGAGGTATTGGATGATCCCAAAAAAAATACCAAAAAATATCTCGAGGGCCGTGTGCTGGAATTGAATTTACTTCCAGAGAAAGAGCTGACCGAATTGGGCAAGAGGGGGAAGTCAAAATTACTTAAGACCGAAGAAAAAGAATTGAAGAAAATTAAAGAGAAACACCACGTTGATTAATGGTTGCAAGCTTGATAGAGTGCGGGTTAGCAAAGCTCTTTAAACGGGAGGCGGCAATGAAAAATAATGAGAATGTTCCAGAACCCGGAGATCTTTCAGATCCGCTTCCTGGTTTTGATCCAAGAATTAGCAGTCTTGTCGCAGAAGCAGAACTTGCCGGAGGCGTTAATCTAGAGGAGTTAAGAGTAGGAAGCAGATTAGAGGTAACAACTATTAACAGCATATATGTGATTGAGAAACGTGGGCCGAAAGACTATTTCATTTCAGGAAATCTGGAATTTTGTCCGGAACCTACCAAGTGTTTCATCCACGGTTCTACTTGGGGCGGAAATATGATCAAGGTCGGGTTTGTAGGACGAGGCATGTTTCTTGAGTTTGGTACCCGCACATATACAAAGATACTCACCTCTTTGATCAGAGAAGTGAGAGAAATTTAAAATATTTTTGCCCCGCACATGTGGGGCATTGGTTTACAGGCCGTAGTGTACCGGTAACACGCATTCCTCGGGCGAATGAGATAGAGGGTTCGATTCCCTCCGGCCTGACAAGATAAAACATCCGTCGATTAGATAAGATTCATGGAATATATTAAAAAGAACATTCTACTTCTAGTTATTTTCATAACCGGTGCTTCGGTTTTGGTGATTGAGATTGTTGCCATGAGAGTGCTCTCCCCCTACTACGGCAATACGATATTCACCGTATCTAGTGTTCTCAGTGTTATTCTTGCCGCTTTAAGTCTGGGCTACTATGTGGGCGGTAAGTTAGCTGATAGTCACCCATCTTTGAAGTGGTTTTTCGGCATTATCTTAGTCAGCGGGATTAGTGTACTAGTTCTACATATTCTAACCCTGTTAATCCTGCCTTTGTTCGGTTTCTCGCTTTCTATAACTAGAGGACCTTTAATATCTGCCCTAGTTCTGTTTTTTCTACCGGGATTCTTGCTAGGAACATTGTCGCCATTTGCTATTAGACTCCAGAAATCGCGAGTACCCGAAGAGGGCATAGGCAGTGTTTCGGGCAAGGTATTCTTCTGGTCGACCCTCGGTAGTATATTCGGTAGTTTATTGACTGGTTTCGTATTGATTCCTAACTTTGGAATAAGTCAGATAATACTTGCAAACGGTATCCTCCTCACTCTATTAGGTTTCCTGCCTCTCATATATCTGAAAACTAGCCGAAAGAAAATGGGAGAGATGGCCTTGTTGGTGATAGTTATTACAGTGTTCTCTTTATCTATCGCTAGGGCACCGAATGAGAACGTTGTTTTTAGTAAAGAAGGAGTTTACGAGAGAGTGACGATTTATGACGGAGAGTACGACGGGAGGCCAACCCGTTTTTTTCAACAGGACAGAAGCGTCTCCGGGGGCATGTTCCTCGACTCCGATGAACTCGTATATGACTATTCGAAATATTTTATTATCTACAAGGTGTTTAGGCCGGAAATAGGGAATGCCCTTGTGATAGGCGGCGGAGCATATTCTATACCTAAAGCCTTGCTGGATGAGTCACCGAATATTAAAGTTGAAGTTGCCGAGATTGAGCCTTCCCTATTCGAATTAAGTAAAAAATATTTTCGAGTGCCCGAAGATCCTCGACTTGAAAATCATGTGGAAGATGGACGACGCCTGCTTCATGACTCTGAGAAAGAATACGATTTAATATTCAGCGACGTCTATTACTCACTATTTTCTATCCCGTCGCATTTCACAACTCAAGAATTTTTCAAAACCGCCAGAGATAAATTAAGTAGAGGCGGAGTATTTATGGCAAATATGATCGGCGACCTATCTCAGGACGAGCCGTCTCTAATAATGTCTGAGATCAAAACATTTCGCACAGCTTTTCCTAACAGTTATTTCTTCGCTGTTAATTCGCCCGATTCTCTGGAGACGCAAAACGTGATATTCGTGGGATACAACGGTGAGGGTAAAATAGATTTCGCAAGTTCAGAGATAAGAAATCACCAGGAGCAGACCATTAGAATGTTGGAGCAGCATATCGTCAATGTAGAAGACTTAGATTTCTCTAAACACCTTGTGCTTACGGACAATTTTGCACCTGTCGAATATCTAACATCCAAAGTTTTACATAATGCGCTAGTTAATTAAGAAGCGATTTTAAATTTATGTTCCCCTACTTTCTGAATCGGCCAAAAGGCTGGTTTCATTTTTATTGATATTTCAATGGAATTATGCTTTTTTACTAAGTAAGATAAGTCGCGAACTTTTACAAGGAGGACAAAATGGATCTTTCCAACCCCGAATTCAGCGCTATAGCCGAAAAAATGACCCAGCTTGTCGGCCAATCTCTTAGGGAGGCCATGGGTAGAGAAGAAATAATTGCTGAGTTTAAAAAGATCAATCAACTAATGTTGGAAAAATTTGACCATGTTTTTGCCAATATTATGTTCGGAGTCACTTACACAATTGTAAAAGTAGAAGGTGAACCAGGCCAGACTATAAGTCGGCAACCCGAGGTCAATGTAAATTTTGATGTTGCCTCCGGAGACGGAGCCTTCTTAAAAGGGTTAGGAATTGACGCTGGGCCCGGGGAACTTGAAGAAATTGAGAAAGACTTGCGAGGGGCGAGAGAGAAAGAACCTACCCCTCCCGTATCGACTGAAGGTATTGGGCCAAAGTTGGAAATAGGCGAGATCATTAATAACATTAGAACAATGGCCAGACACCTAGATCCAGACTCTAGGTTGCGAGCGGCTAAAAAGATTAACAGTGATCAGGATTCAAGATACTGGGATGTGCAATTCCCAGAGGATGAAAGTTTGAAAAATGATAGAATATGGCTGAACTGTATTCAGCAAGTGATAAACGGAATCACGAAGCATAGCGGAGATAAAGAAAAAATAGAAAAATCCCTTCGGGAATTTACGCAGCTCCTTATTTCGGCGGCGTTTAACGAATGAAGCAAATTATCCTTCTGGCAGCTTTTTTTATCTGCTCTACGATAGCTAGACGCTTCAAAGAAAATGTCTGGCATCATCTTGTTGCCCTCCCGAAGAATAACAAACAAAAACCCCGATTAACTTCGGGGCAATTTTTTTATGAAATATGCAATTTGTGCATCGGAGAATAAGCGCCAACAGGCGGTAGTGGCATTCTCTACTATGACTTCTTCCCAACTTTCATATTCTCCTCCCTTTCTTGAGGAGTATATTTCTACGCCTGATATAACGGCATGAATAATCTCGTGAAATAATGTTTGGCTATCGTTGGAGGCGGGAGGTACATATATTTGTCTGGTGCCCGTACAGATTTCTCCTAGATATTCCTTTCGTTTTGGCGGTGGTTCTCGGATGATCTCGAAATTGCCGTCTTCTAATACCTCTCTTGCTAGTTTAAATAGACAATTTGCGAGTTTTTTGCCGGCCCTAATCCTGGGGTCTGTTTTGTTTCTTTTTCTGGCCACGAGATTACCTCAATTTTTAAATAGCTCTAATTGATATTTTACTATTAAAACTATAGAATACAAATGCCCAAAAGGGCCTATAGCACAGTGGTAATGTGCCGCATTCGCATTGCGGAGACCCGAGTTCGATTCTCGGTAGGTCCACCAGATCCACACTAAACTATTTGCATTTACATATGCCTATTTTAAACAAATATAATGAAATTTAAGCTTAAACAGAATTCATTAGAAGTTGCTCAGAACATAATAAATAATCATCCTGAAATTTTAGAAATTCGGCTTTTAGCTCACTCTGTTGAAAAAAACTGGAGACAAGTTTTTGAAGACAATAAAAGCAAGCTTTTTGCTTTGGCGAATAGTATCAAACACGAGAAACCGCTGCAAGAAAATAAGTATAATCGGCAAGATTTTTTAAATCTCGCATTAAATGATTTACCCAATTTTAATGGAAACAATGTTTGGTCATTGTGTTCTAGGGTTTTATGCGCAAATGGTAAATATAAACATATTCCAATGATGAACTTTCATCCTGAAATTGTTAAGAAAGAGGATGCAATTGAGCCAATTTCGCAAATGATTAAATTGGTTTGTCCAAAAAGACTCGGAGTTTTGCTTGATAGCGGCAGATTTTACCATTTTTATGGAAATTTTCTTCTTGAACCCAATGAATGGATAAAATTTATGGCTCAATTTTTAATGCCGTGTATTTTAGTTAGTCCCCGCTATATAGGTCATCGTCTACACGACGGTTACTGTGCATTAAGGATTACCGATGAAAGCGAGTTTAAACCTGATATTCCCGAAGTAATCCAAATTATTAATTAGTAAAAGACTGCATTAAGGTAGGGTTATTAACAAAACACTGGTAGATTCTACTTAATAAAGTTTTCCATACGTCCCGACACGCTCCACCAAATTGAATTGATAGATTTTATTAAGAATCCTTGATTGTTTAAACCTAAATAATTATGGAAGGAATGGGTATAGACCACGCGCATATCAAGCTCATCCCAATGCACGGAACGGAAAATCTAAAACAAGGGGAGTGGAAGCAAGTTTTGAGTGATAAAGAATTTTGGTTTGATAAATACGAGGGTTGGATGTCATCTGGCAGTGGACCAATGGCTAGCTCTGAAGAATTGAGAAAACTTGCCTCTGATATAATGGAAAAGCAGAAATAGTCGTCCTTTTGGCAGGCGAAAACCAACTTTACTTCAGGATATGTTCGGGTATATAATGCAGGCAAAAGCTTTTAGCGGGGGAGGAGATGCTAATGAAGAAAAAGATAAAAGATTCCCCGGATTTACCGAAGGTTATGTATAGGCACACTTGTGGTCATTGCGGCCGGACCTGGACGAGAGACTCGCAAGAAGCATTTTGTCCGCAGTGTAGCAGGGGAGATAAAATATGCTGGACATTTACAAGAGAAGGATCTTCTGATAAATTATAAAAATATTATGCAAGACGATAATGGAAAATCAGAAAATCTTGAATACTTCATTAGTCCATCACGCGGTAAGCGTGATTTTTTGCAGGTGATAAATGATGTCACGGAGTTTATCAATGAAGATAATGCCAGCAAATATGCTGTGGTTGTCGGTACTGATTCGGAAGAACTCATCCAGGCAAATGGTAAATCTGGAATAGCTGAATTTGTCAGCGTGGTTACAGTACACAGGATCGGTAAACATGGTAGATTCTTCTGGAAGAGAATGCGAGGCATAACTACGTACGATCGTCACGACAGAATGCTGAAAGAAGCATCTTTCTCTCTGGAGCTTGCCCGAAGAGTCGTAGCTCAGTTGAGGAATAAGTTGAGCGATGATCTCTATGATTTTGAAATCCATTTGGACATAGGCCAAAACGGTCCAACGAAAATAATGATTCAGGAAATTGTCGGTATGATTACTGGCAGCGGTTTTACCGCCCGTATCAAACCCGATTCTTACGCTGCTAACAAAGTAGCCGATAGATACGTCCATCCCCCCCGAGCCTAGATGATAAGTTGTTTTAATAAATAGCACTATAATATAGTGCTATTTATTTTGTTTGAATGGGTCTTGGTTCTCTGCTAGGTTTAAACAAATATCAGTGTTGTGTGGGAGGGAAATCCCATGGGGTACTTTAAAAAACGGCGATTTTGGATCCCAGCAGTTTTGGCGTGTTTGGTAATTTTATGTTCTGCCAGTCGTGATTTTATAGCAACCAGTATATTGAGCGAACACCTGTTTGAATATACCGGCCCAGAGGGCGATTATAATTTAGATGACGAGCGCATTGCCAAAATTATCACAGCGATTAATGAAGCCCGAAAGATTATCGAGAAAAAGGATGGCGGTAAACATTTTGGCAGGTATCAAAAACGCATGATGGAACACCTCACCGGTAAAAGGCCCTTTAATATCTATTGGAGCAAACACGTAGATGATGATAATAAGCGTCCCTTTGTCGCCAACCTTTTCATTATAGGGGAATGTGGCTACGCCTTTTTTCTATCTGAAAAGATTATTTTTGGTCCCGGGACGTTTTTTAGTAAGTGTTTCAATCCTCCCAAGAGCGTAATTCACGAGATCCTCCATCTTGCCATAGGCACGCCTAGTCACAAAGAGCTGCTGGTCCTAGTTAAGTTTTATTTCTAGGCCGCATTTGAAGATGCGGTCTTTTTTGTTTACAATTGCGGTAATGTCCGACCTTGCATTAATCATAATAGGAGTTTTGTCTGGTGCCACCTTATTTTTACTTTTTCGGGTTCTTAAGGGCGGTGGTCAAAATCCGGATGCGGTAAATTATTTAAACCAAAAACTGGATAATATGAACTCTTCCTTGAATCAGGCCTTGCGTGAGACCGTGAAAATGGTCGCTGAACAACTAAAAGACAGTCGGGAATCAGTTGAGCGTTCTTCAACAGCCGTTAACCAGCAGGTTAAAGGATTCACGGCTGGGTTAACCCAATTGACGGAGAATTTAAAACAGGTCCACGAGACAGTTAAAGATGTTTCTTCTTTCCAGGATATTTTTAAATCTCCTAAGCTGCGAGGAATTTGGGGCGAGGCTTCACTTGAAGCGTCTTTGGCTCAATATTTTCCGAAGGATCGCTATAAGTTACAGCACTATTTCAAAAGCGGAGAAATAGTGGATGCCGTTCTTCGCCTACCTAACGATTTACTATTGCCGGTTGATTCTAAATTCAACTGGGAAAATTTTGAAAAAATGGTTAATGCCGAGAATGATATTCAGCGTACCCAGTATCGCAAAAGCTTTTTGTCGGATGTAAAGAAGAAGATAAACGAAATCGCTTCAAAATATATTTTGCCTTCGGAGGGCACGACAGATTTCGCTTTAATGTTTGTACCGGCCGAGACGGTATATTATGAAATAGTGAGCAATATTAAAGATTTTGATTTACCCTCATACGCTTTGTCGAAGAAAATCTTTTTGGTTTCTCCAAATACCTTCATGCTCTCAGTCTCCGCTATCGGACATTGGCTTAAAGATGTTCAGGTGAGCAAACAGACCAGAGAAATCATGAAACGGTTGTCGGTGATATCTAAAGACGGAGAAAAATTAGCTAATGATTTCAGAAGAATGGGGAAACACCTGTCAGATGCCAAGAGCTCATATGACAATTCAGAAAAAAGACTATCCTTGATGGTGGATAGAGTCGGAAATGTTATAGAACTAGAGGGGGATGGAAAAGATGACGAAAACCTGCTAAATTAATTTTTATGAATATTTTATTATTTTCTCTTTTGACTTCGGTCGTGGCGCTGATATACGGTGCTATTTTAACTTGGCAGATTTTAAGAAAGTCGGAAGGCGACGGTAAGATGCGCGAGATTGCCCGGGCGATTCAGCTTGGCGCCTCTGCCTATCTTGCAAGACAATACAAAACAATATTCTGGGTAGGTTTGATTGTGGCCGTTGTCCTATGGAAGTGGCTTGGGGGGCCATTGGCTCTTGGTTTTGCCGTCGGTGCCATGGCTTCAGCTTTGGCCGGTTACATTGGCATGATGGTCGCAGTAAGGGCGAACGTTAGGGTGGCCGAAGAGGCAAAGAAAGGTCTGTCCCCCGCATTCTCACTTGCCTTTAAGGGGGGAGCGGTAACGGGATTTTTTGTTGTCGGTTTGGCTCTTCTCTCGCTAACCTTGTTTTACTGGTTCACTCAAGATGTGAAAGCTTTGGTAGGTTTGGGCTTTGGTGCTTCGCTTATCTCCGTATTCGCTCGTTTGGGTGGCGGGATATTTACCAAAGGCGCGGATGTCGGTGCTGACTTAGTCGGTAAATTAGAAGCCGGAATTCCAGAAGATGATCCTCGCAATCCGGCCGTTATTGCTGACAATGTAGGTGACAACGTGGGCGATGATGCTGGAATGGCTGCCGATCTTTTTGAAACGTACGTTGTCTCAGCCTTGTCGGTTATGCTATTGGGCCACTTTTTGTTTAGCGGAAATATTAACGTGATTTTGTTTACCTTACTCATTGGTGGTCTGGCTATTATAGCTTCGATCATCGGATCTTTATTCGTGCGATTGAAAAAAGAAATTATGACTGCATTGTATAAAGGTCTTACGGTTACGGCAGTGCTTTTTATAGGATTCTTGTATTGGGCCGTAGGTTGGATTTGGGAAAATACGACATTTAAAGAACTGGCCGATCACGGTATTACCGGAAGAGATGTTTTCTGGTCATTGTTTGTTGGTATCGTTGTAACTATGTTGATGGTTTTAATAACTGAATATTATACTTCAAAAAGTTTTAGACCCGTTAAAGACATCGCCAAAGCTTCCACAACGGGACATGGCACCAACATCATTACCGGTCTAGCGGTATCAATGGAATCAACTGTCCTGCCCGTAATTGTTATCAGCGCCGGTGCATTTATCTCTTATCAATTAGCCGGACTTTTTGGAATTGGATTAGCAACGATGAGCATGGTGTCTTTGGCAGGTATTATGGTCGCAATAGATGCCTTCGGACCGATTACCGACAACGCTGGCGGAATCGCCGAAATGGCTGGCTTGCCTGAATCTGTCAGAAACGTGACCGATCCGCTGGATGCCGTTGGCAACACCACCAAAGCTATTACCAAAGGTTATGCAATTGCTTCGGCGGGATTGGCGGCACTTGTATTGTTCTCGGTATACACTCAGGAACTTTCGAGTCTTGGGACAGAGGTTGTAACTCGACTTTCAGATATTAATGTTTTGGTCGGATTATTTATTGGAGGAATGATGCCTTACCTTTTTAGTTCCATGGCTATGAAAGCTGTCGGTAGAGCAGGCGGTGCCATTGTTGAAGAAGTGCGCCGACAGTTCAGAGAGATCAAGGGTATTATGGAAGGTACGGCTAAACCCGACTATGGGCGTGCCGTAGATATTGTTACCAAGGCAGCGATAAAAGAGATGATATTGCCGGCCCTGGTCCCCATTGTCTTTCCAATAGTTGTCGGATTCCTGCTTGGACCCGAAGCTTTAGGAGGATTACTAGTCGGTGTCATTGTTACCGGTATATTTATGGCCATTTCTATGACTTCGGGTGGAGCTGCCTGGGACAACGCTAAGAAATTAATTGAAGAAGGTGAGTATGGTGGTAAGGGTAGCGAGGCTCACAAGGCTGCCGTTACCGGTGATACGGTGGGTGATCCGTACAAAGATACTGCCGGTCCGGCGATCAACCCCATGATCAAGGTTGCTAACATTGTGGCACTGCTTATCGCTAGATTTTTGGTCTAACTCCTAGCTCATTTAACGAAAGACCGTGGCTAATCACTGCGGTTTTTTTGTGGATAACTTTTTTATCGGTATTTTTCATAAAATGTTAATATTTACCTAGTAATATAATAAGGTTTACCCGTAATTTAGCTTTCAATTTTTACTTGGGAGCAGGTTATGTAATGTGAACAAAAAGAGAGGAGGTGTTGTATGTTATTAGGATCAGTAGCAGCATCAGATATCGTTAGATCATCATTAGTGACCCTTTGGGGTAATGTAGCCGGTTTTTTGCCTAAGCTAGTTGCCGCAATAGTGGTCTTTTTAGTTGGTTGGCTCATCGCAGTTTTACTGGCTAAGTTGGTCTGGCACGTAGTAAGGGTGATCAGACTTGATCGTGGATTGGAAAGCATTGGTTTCAGAAAAGTCTGGGAAAGGAGTGGTTACAAGCTCAACAGCCCACTATTCTTTTATGAACTAGTAAAGTGGTTCTTCATAATAGTATTCTTGATGGCCGCAACCGACATTCTCGGTTTGGCTCAAGTCACGGAATTCTTAAGAGTCGTTGTCCTCTATCTGCCGAACGTCTTTATCGCGGCGCTTGTTTTGTTGATCGGTGTTTTGGTCGCAAAATTCTTAGAGGGTTTAGTAAGGGGGTCAGTCAAAGCAGCTCAATTAGCTTCGGCTAATGTTTTGGGCTCTATGACTAAATGGTCTGTGATCATTTTCTCCTTGTTGATCGCCTTAGATCAATTGAGAGTTGCCGAGGAGATTGTTCGTATCGTTGTGATTGGATTCGTCGCAGCCGGCGCCATAGCAATTGGCTTGGCATTCGGTCTCGGTGGAAAGTCACACGCTGACGATGTAATCGGTAAGATGCGTAAACACATAGGTGAGTAGGACGCTCGTTCTAATGGTTTTAAACAACCCCGCAATTCTGCGGGGTTGTTTTGTTTAACGGGCCTTTTGGCGGATTCAGTATTATCAACAAACCTTTTAAGCAGCCTTGACTGGCTATGCGCCTTTTGTTAACATACTCATAACTAAAGTATGGTAAATTATTCAAATAAAAACACACTTCAAAGCGGCTGAAGCCAGGTCTTCTTTTATCTCTAAACCAGATAAGAATGGTAGCCGCGGAAGACGCGGTTTTTTATTAAAAGAATGGCTCTCAACGATTGCTTCTCGAGAAGGAGGCAGCCGTTGGAAGCTAAAGGAACGTATCTTGAAAAATGAATAGCGGGTAAATATGATACTTTGCATTTGCTTATTTGTTTCTCCAACGAGTTCGGAAACAATAAGTTTAAGAGTATCAAAATGATTAATTTCCTAAATTGAGGATTTAATCTTGTAAGGAATCAATTAAGGGCGTATGGAGGATGCCTTGACATCAAAAGACGATGAAGGACGTGGCGTGACAACGATAAGCTTCGGTGAGCCGTCTAGCGGGCTTTGATCCGGAGATTTCCGAATGGGGCAACCCAGTCAGAGTAATGTCTGATTATCCTAACGTAAGTTAGGAAGTGTACCTAGGGAAGTGAAACATCTCAGTACCTAGAGGAATATAAAGCGAATACAACACTTAAAACTTTTACACACTTGTGTGTATGAGTTTTAATTGTTTGCGATACCCTCAGTAGCGGCGAGCGAAAGGGGCACAGCCTAAACCTAATTAATTTTTGTTTTCAAAACTTGGTTAGGGGTTGCAGGGTTAATACATTCTTAATCATAACTTAGAACTTCCTTTTAAAGTTCTGAGCTATGTATTAAGAGAGAGTTACAAATTCAATTGTTAGCCGAAGGGCTCTGGAAAGACCAACCAAAGCGGGTGATAGTCCCGTAGGCGAAAATGATTGAACTCTTTGTATTATCTCCTAAGTAGCTATGGAGCAGACTATCCATAGTGAATCCGGGCCTACTACGGTCCAAGGCTAAATACTTTTGATGATCGATAGTGAACCAGTACCGTGAGGGAAAGGTGAAAAGAACCCCGGTGAGGGGAGTGAAATAGAACTGAAACCATATGCCTACAAAGAGCCGGAGCCTCAATGTCGCAAGACATTGTGGGTGACGGTGTGCCTATTGAAGAATGATCCAACGAGTTTTTGTAAACTGCTAAGTCTAACCCAGATATGGGGGAAACAAAGGGAAACCAAGTGTTAATAGCGCGTTCTAGAACTAAATTAAGTTTGTTAGTGGGAGCAATCCCAGTAACAGATTTTCATAGTTCTATATGTAGTTTGTAAAAGACCCGAAGCCAGGTGAGTTACCCATGGCCAGGATGAAGGTCACCGAAAGGTGACTGGAGGTCCGAACCGGTTGATGGCACAATATCATCGGATGAGCTGTGGGTCGGAGTGAAAAGCTTATCGAACCTGGTAATAGCTGGTTCTCCCCGAAATGCCTTTAGGGGCAGCGTCTACAAATAGCTTTGGGGGTAGAGCTCTGAATGGTTTTCCGTGCCCTTTTGGGTAGGTTTACCAAACAAACTTCGAATACCGAAGTGTAATTGTAGGCAGTGAGACCGTGGGGGCAAAGCTTCACGGTCGCGACGGGATTAGCCGTTTGACCACCGCTTAAGGTCCCTAAATATATGCTAAGTGTTAAAGGAAGTTTTTTGCCTTAGACAGGTAGGATGTTGGCTTAGAAGCAGCCATCATTTAAAAAGTGCGTAACAGCTTACTACTCAATGTTCGCCTTCGGGCGAATAAGGCAGAATGCGCCGAAGATTCATCGGGGCTAAGCATATTACCGAATGCGTGGGTACGGAAGTTTCATTAAGGTCTTGATATTTTTTATGGGGGCGTAGCTCAGAAGCCTAAGAGCACTCTGAAAGGAGGGGTCGTGGCCTGGCAAACCACCGCCTCCACCTTTCTTTAATATCAAGTCTTTTATGAAACTTCCGTGCGGTAGGGGAGCACTTCAAGTGCAGCGAAGGTTTGTCGTGAGGCATGCTGGAGCGCTTGGAGGAGAGAATGTTGGAATGAGTAACCACAAGTGGCGTGAAAACCGCCACCGCCGAAAACCTAAGATTTCCTCCGCGATGTCAATCATCGGAGGGTTAGGCGTGCCTAAGGATAACCGTGCTTTCGAGTGCGGGAAGCCGATGGACAGCCGGTTAATATTCCGGCCCTTCCACATATATCGAAGGAGTGACAGAGGACACAAGTAAGAGCGTATTATTGGATTTACGTTTTTGGATTCCAGGATTGTTCCGTAAGAAAATCTGCGGAGCTGGCCTTAACGCCGAAATTCGGAATTTGAAGAAACTTCGGGCAACCGGGGGATTCTCACGAAGAGCCTTTCAAGAAAAGCTTCTAAGATTATGTATGTGGAACACGTATTTAAAACCGACACAGGTAGGTAGGTATAAATGTACCAAGGCGAACGGGTGATTATTGGCTAAGGAACTCGGCAAAAAAGCGGCCGTACCTTCGGTATAAGGCCTGCCCGGTAAAGAGCAATCTTTATTGGGCCGCAGCTAACGACCCCTGGCGACTGTTTATCAAAAACACAACTCTGTGCTAAGCCGAAAGGCGCTGTATACAGGGTGACGCTTGTCCAGTGCTGGAACGTTAACGGTGAATGTGATTTGACTTCGGTTGGATTGCAAACGCCCGAAGCGCCAGTGAACGACGGCGATAACTATAATCGTCCAAAGGTAGCGAAATTCCTTGTCTGGTAAGTTCAGACGCGCATGAATAGCGGAACGACTGGGGGACTGTCTCAGCCAATAGCCCGGTGAAAATGCAATGTCGGTAAAGATGCCGACTACCCGCACCTAGACGGAAAGACCCCGGAAGCTTTACTATAGCTTGGTATTGAGTTACGAGCCTTAATGCGTAGTGTAGTGGGTAGGCTTTGAAGTCATGTTCTCGGATGTGATGGAGCCGCCAATGAAACACCCATCTTTAAGATTTGTAATTCTAACTGGTGTGACCCAAAAAGGGTTAAAATATAGTAATTTTTCGGTGGAGAGTATTTTAACTTTTTTTGGGTCGCATCAAGACAGTGCCTGGTGGGTAGTTTAACTGGGGCTGTTGCCTCCTAAAAGGTAACGGAGGCGTTCATTAAGGTTGGCTAGCTCCGGATGGAAATCGGAGTGATAGTGCAAAGGCATAAGCCAGCTTAACTGCGAGACGGATGTGTCGAGCAGGTGCGAAAGCAGGACTTAGTGAACCAATACTTGCTCGTAGGAGCGGTAACGATCATCAGATAAAAGCTACTCCGGGGATAACAGGCTGGTACTGCCCGAGCGTCCACAGCGACGGCAGTGTTCGGCACCTCGATGTCGGCTCGGCTTATCCTGGTGGTGAAGAAGCTGCCAAGGGTTTGGCTGTTCGCCAATTAAAAAGCTACGCGAGCTGGGTTCAAACCGTCGTGAGACAGGTTGGTCCTTATCTGGTGCGGGCGTTTGAAGTTTGAGGAGGGTTGTCCCTAGTACGAGAGGACCGGGATGAACGAACCTCTGGTCTACCAATTGTTTTGCCAAAAGCAGCGTTGGGTAGCTATGTTCGGTTCCGATAAGCGCTGAAAGCATATAAGCGCGAAACGGGCTCCAAGATTAGACTTCGTAGATCCGTGAGAGATTATCACGTTGATAGGGTTTAGATGGAAGCGTCGTAAGGCGTTAAGTCGAGAACTACTAATAGATCGTCGATTCCTTACAAGATTGAGTCCTTAAATATTTACGGTGAGTTTGTGGGTATTGTAAAGGGGCTATACTGGGAATGCTCCACCTGTTCCCATTCCGAACACAGAAGTGAAATTTCCCGAGGCCCATGATAGTATTGTGTTCGCACGACGCGAAAGTAGGTAGCTCCTCTACAATATTCATAACCTCCCAAATTAAAACCGCTGAATTCAGCGGTTTTAATTTTGCTTAAATTGGGCTACAATAGTGCCATATAGAGAGGCTTGGATAAATGAACCCATCTGAACGTAAACTTAAACAATTCGTAGTTGCCCTCGTGTTTTTCCTCATCCTGGGCAGTTTTAGTTTTTTGATTTATCGAAAGATAAATCCGGTCCCAATCCCCACTCCGATCAGTTCCACAAGTAATCTTTCACCGATCCAGATAACTCTGAACGAGCTTATCAATGTAGAGAATACGGATTACGACTTTATAGCTAAAGTCACTAATCCTAACACGGAGCATGGCTCGTCTAGTATTGTTTATGAGGTTACCTTTTTTAATTCAAGTAATAACCGGATTTCCAAAAAGACCGGTAGTTTTTATATACTTCCTGGTCAAACCAAATATGTTATTGAGAGCCCCGTCAGATTGTCTGAGCGAGCTACGCGGGCGGTAATGAATATTACTAGTGTCAACTGGCAAGAATTAGATCCACTGGCTATGCAGGGAGTCTCGTTAGTGCCAAGGAATACTTCTTATACTGAGACTTTGTCCCCAGATGTTTTTAGTAGAGCTGCCGGTAGTATTTTGAACAATTCCGACTTCGATCTCAGCAAAGTTGATGTTACAGTCGTTCTTTTGAATAGCCAAAGTATACCCATTGCTATTAATAAGACGGAAATTAATACATTTCTTGCCAGGACGACCAGGGGTTTTGAAGTGACCTGGTTCGCGCCTTTCGTTGGTCAAGTTAATCGCACCGATATTGAGGCCAATACGAATGTTTTCGAAAATTCTAACTTTCTGCGCCAATATGGCGGACAAGAGAAATTCAAACAACTCTTCTAAACTACATCCTACTCCTCATTCTGATACTCTGGATTATACCCAAGCCTATCATTAGAGTGACAAGATGACTGCCGCCGTAACTTAGGAACGAAAACGGGATGCCGGTAATAGGCGATATGCCCAAGTTCATTCCGGCATTAATCAAAAAGTGAGTGAATATAATAGTGATGAAGCCAAGCGAGAATAGCTTGGCAAAATTATTATCCGTCCGGCTTGCGATAGAGCCGATCCTAAAAATTAGAAAGAGTAGTAAAAACATCAGTACTGCTATTCCCGCGAAGCCGAATCTTTTTGCGAAAGCAGCAAACGCAAAGTCATTGTATGGCTCAGGCACTAAGACTGGTGAGTGAGTGTTTTTTTCATCAAAGAACGTTCCAAATATTTGCCCAGACCCAAAAGTTATTTGCGACTGAAGCGTATTGTAACCACTTCCTCTAGGGTCGAGGTAGGGGTTGATAAATGACACTATACGATCTTTCTGGTATGGCTGGAATGCGAAGAACCAGGCAAAGGAAGTCAGAACCGTACCGAGCATAATTATTGCTAGTAGGTGTTTCCGTTTAATGCCAGCGAAAAGAAGCATAGCAATCCAAAGGCTTACAAAAACGATCGTTGATCCCAGGTCGGGTTGTAAAAGTGTGAGGCCTGCCGGGAGCAGTGCATAAACTCCGGATGCTAGGATATGGTGCGTTCTATAGATCTCTATATGTTTTTGAGAGAAATATTTTGCCAATAAAATTAAAACTGCCAGTTTGGCAAACTCTGACGGTTCAAAGGTTTGGCCACCAAAAACTATCCAAGCGTTAACACCCCGGATTTCTCTTGAGGCAAATGCGAGGAATAACAGGACAATCGCGACCAGATATATTGCTATAGAAGCGGCGGAGTAGTTTTTTAAAATACGGTAATCAAAGAAGGAAACAAAAAGCATGAGTAATGTTCCTACCACGATAAATATCAGTTGTTTATTAACGAAGTCTTGTGATCTGGGACCTATATCCGAGAAAGCAGCTATTCCAAGGAAGGCTATCCCCACTGCGGATAGCCAGAGCATCCAGTCAATCTTCTTGAGAAAAGAGAATAGCGTCATGACTGGATTTTATATTCTATCAGGTAAAATCGCAAGTTCATCGTGTAAACAAAAACGGCCCCCTCAAAGGGCCGTTTTTGTTCTATCTCTCATCTTCGGAAGTTGATTCTTCCGAGATGCTGGCGTTATAACCGGTACCGGCCGGGATGAGCCGACCAATAATGACGTTTTCTTTAAGTCCGCGTAGAGGATCTTCTTTGCCTGATATGGCTGCATCAATCAATACGCGTGCAGTCTCTTGGAATGAAGCGGATGAAAGGAAACTCTCAGTTGATAGTGAGACTTTGGTGATACCGAGCAAGAGCTGGTCTGCTGTTGCCGGTTTGCCGCCGTTTTCTTTGGTATCATCATTGGCTTCAAGCCAAGTTCTTTTCTCGACAACATCACCAGGCAATAGGTCGGTATCTCCGGAATCATTAATTCTAACCCTTGAAAACATTTGTCTGACGATAAGCTCTACGTGCTTGTCGTTAGTGCCCTCACCGGTAGCGAAGTAAATGCTCCGGATCTCTTTAGCTATGTAACGAGCAACTGTATCAATACTGCCAGAAGTACTGAAGAGTTCCTTCAAGTCTACATGACCGTCGGACAATTGTTGTCCGACGGTAACTAGATCCGCGACACTTACCTTCGGAGCTACACCAGGCAAAGTTAAGTATTCTTTTTCTTCACCCTTGTCTGACTTAATCTTAATTAGGTTCTGCTTGTCTATCTCTTCAATCGAAGTAACCTGCCCGTCAACTTCGGAAATGAGCGCCTTGGCTGCCGGAGGACGTACTTCAAAGATCTCTTGGACGCGAGGCAAACCCATCGTAATATCACCGACGCTTGCGACACCACCAGTATGGAAGGTTCTCATGGTTAGCTGAGTTCCCGGTTCACCGATAGCTTGTGCGGTAACGATACCTACTGCCTCACCAATATTGACCAATTTGTTTTTAGACAAGTCATATCCGTAACAAAGACGGCAGATCCCATCCACAGCCTTGCACGTAACTAATGAACGTATTTTAATCTGATTAATTCCGGCCTGATCTATCTTTATAGAAGTCTCCTTATCTACGAGGTGATTTCTCTTAACGATGACATTGTCGTCTTTATCCTTAATGTTTTCCAATACGGTACGGCCACGCAGTCTTTTACCAAAAGTTTCACCAGTATTACTATCAGCTGCGTATAGTATGTAGCCTTGCTTGTCTTTACAGTCTTCTTTCTTGACGACGACATCCTGGGCGACATCGACGAGACGGCGGGTAAGATATCCGGCAGTGGCGGTCTTCAGGGCGGTGTCTACTAGACCCTTTCTAGCACCGTGAGTCGAGATGAAGTATTCCAATACGTTGAGACCCTGTTTGAACGAACTCTTAATCGGCAACTCAATCAATTCACCGTCGGGTTTAACCATCAAACCACGCATACCGGCCAACTGGTTGACGGTGCCCCAGTTTCCTCTGGCCTTGGAGTCTACCATCATGAATACAGCATCATTCTCGGTGAATTGGCTGCTGACCAGTTTTTCTAATTTAGACTTGGCTACGGTCCAAACCTCAATAGCTTTTGATTTTCTTTCGTACTCAGTGAGCAGACCCTGTTCATAAAGAGATTTGTTTTCTTCAATGATTTTTTCAGCGGCGGCAATAACTTGATCTTTTTCCTTAGGGATTTTTAGGTCATCCATGCCCCAGGAGACACCGGAAACAGTGGCGTAGTGGAATCCGTTTGTCTTAATGGCGTCCAGGAATTCTACAGTTCTATCTTCTCCATATTCGTGGAGTATGTCAGCTTCAATGTTTTTCAAATTCGTCTGATTTAAAGTTTTGTTTATGAAAGGATAATCTTCAGGCATTGATCTATTGAATATGATGCGACCGATTGACGTTTCAACCAGTTTCTCTTCGGAATCTTCGATTTTTTTTGAAAGCATGACTTTAACAAGCGCCCTCAAATCAATAACACTATGATCGTAGGCGAGCATAGCCTCAGACTCTGAAGAGAATATCTTGCCTTCACCGGTAGCGCCCTTGTGAATACTGGTCAGGTAGTAGCAACCGAAAGTTATATCACGAGTAGCGATGGCCACAGGTTCGCCGGTAGCCGGTTTCAGAATACCGTGGGTTGACAGCATTAATTCCCGAGCCTCCTTCTGGGCCTCGGAGGTCAAAGGCAAGTGGACTGCCATCTGGTCACCGTCGAAGTCAGCATTGAACGCCCCGGTAGGTAAAGCGGGGATCTTAATGGCTTTACCCTCAATTAATACTGGTTTAAATGCCTGGACTGACAAACGGTGCAATGTTGGTGCACGGTTCAGCAATACCAACTTGTCTTTAATGGCATGTTCGAGAGCTTCCCAGACTTCAGGAATCTCCTGTTCTATTAAATGGTTAGCCGAACGTATGTTGTGAGCCAAACCATTAGCTTTAAGATAGTTGATTATGAATGGCTTGAAGAGCTCAAGGGCCATATATTTAGGTAAACCGCATTCGTCTAATTTCAAGTTTGGTCCGATAACAATTACGCTTCGGCCCGAGTAGTCGACACGCTTACCGAGTAGGTTCTGTCTGAAGCGTCCTTGTTTACCTTTGAGCATGTCAGCCAAAGATTTGAGTGCACGCTTTTGTCCTGTTGATGCAGAAACCAAAGTTTGACCACGTCTCATAGTGTTGTCGATCAAGGCGTCGACAGCTTCCTGTAGCATCCTCTTTTCATTCTTGGTGATTACTTCTGGTGCGCGAAGATCTATCAAATGTTTCAAACGATTATTTCTATTGATGACCCTTCTATAGAGATCGTTCAGGTCAGAGGTTGCATAGCGGCCACCATCCAATTGAACCATCGGTCGGAGCAGAGGAGGAATGACCGGTAATACGGTCATTATTGTCCATTCTGGGCGGATACTATTACTGAGCATTTTTTTTAGGATCTTTAATCGGCGCAAAACCTTCTTTTGTGTGACTGGATTGCCGGTGTTATCCAGGTCGGCCTCTCCCTTCTTGATCTCTTCTTCAAGATCCATTTCCTCCAGGAGCTTTCTTATTGCTTCCGCACCGATATTGGCCTCAAATACTTCACCATATTTCAATGAAAGATCTCTGAAGTCCAGCTCGGAAAGAATTTGATATTTCTTGAGACTCTTTAGGCTGTCTTTCTCTTTTTCCTGCTGCTGCTTTATTCTGTCACGCTCCGTTTCCTGAGTCGCATTCTTGATGAGCGAGCGGAACTCCGATTCCATCTTTTTCATTGCTTCGGTTCTCAACTCTTCATTTATTGTGGTGACTATATAACTAGCGAAATAGATTACCCTCTCAAGGTTGCCGAGTGAAACATCTAATATTGTGGCTATGCGCGACGGCATGCCTCTCAAGAACCAGATGTGAGCAACTGGGCTGGCCAAAGTAATATGACCCATTCTCTCACGTCGAACTATAGATCTTGTTACCTCGACACCACAACGGTCACAGATAATTCCCTTATAGCGGATTCTTCGGTATTTGCCACAATAACATTCCCAGTCTTTAGTTGGTCCGAAAATTGATTCCGAAAACAGACCCTCTTTTTCAGGTTTTTGAGTACGGTAATTGATAGTCTCCGGTTTGGTGACCTCACCATATGACCACTGCAAAATCTCTTCCGGAGACGCAATCTTTAATTTTAGCGCAGTAAAATTATTCATGGTTTATAGCTCTTTTAATTCGATATCAAGACCCAACCCTTTAATTTCGGACAACAAAACCTTAAATGATTCGGGTAAATGCGGGGCTCTGATTTCTTCGCCTTCGACTATAGATTCATATGTCTTGGCTCTTCCCTGTACATCGTCGGATTTAATTGTCAGCATTTCCTGCAAGGTGTGCGCGGCACCGTAACCCTCTAAAGCCCAGACCTCCATCTCTCCGAATCTCTGACCTCCAAATTGTGCCTTACCTCCCAGCGGTTGCTGAGTAATCAGTGAGTAGGGACCGATTGAACGCATGTGAATTTTGTCTTCAACCATGTGCATCAATTTCATGAAGTAAATAACGCCGATTGTAGTTTTTTGCTCGAATTGTTTCCCGGTTCTCCCATCGAATACGTGTATTTTTCCGTCTTCAGGTAAATTAGCTTTTTTCAACTCTTCCTTGATCATATTTTCGGTGGCGCCGGCCATTGATGGGACGGCTGCGTGATAGCCGAGTTTCGATGCCGCCCAACCAAGATGTGTTTCTAATACCTGGCCGATGTTCATACGGGAGATAATACCCAAAGGACTTAGGATCATATCAACTGGGCGACCATCCGGCAGGAATGGCATATCTTCTTGAGGTAGAATAGTTGAAATTACACCCTTGTTGCCATGTCTTCCAGCGAGTTTATCTCCAACCTGTACCTTTCTCATCTGAGCTATTGATACTTGTATGGTCTTGATAACTCCGGCCTGTAACTTGTCCCCCTCTTCTCTGGAGAATATCCTGACGCCCACGACTCTACCCACCTTTCCATGATCGAGAGTAAGAGACGAATCTTTTACATCTTGAGACTTTTCTCCGAAGATAGCTCTCAATAGGCGTTCTTCAGCGGTCAGATCACTCTCACCCTTTGGCGAAATCTTTCCAACCAAAATATCCTGCGAACGAACTTCTGCTCCAATCCTGACAATGCCGTCTGGGTCGAGGTCTTTCAATTTTTCTTCCGAACGATTCGGAATATCATAGGTTGTTATTTCCGGACCTAGTTTGGTCTCGCGGACATCGATAGAGTAGTCTTCGATGTGAATAGAAGTGAAAAGATCTTCTTTGACCAATCTTTCGGAGAGTACTACGGCATCTTCGAAGTTGGATCCTTCAAATGACATAAAAGCGACAACGAGGTTTCTTCCCAAAGCGAGTTCTCCATTCTGTGTCGCTGGACCGTCAGCCAAGACATCACCCTTCTTAACTTTCTGATTGAGCTGGATTATGGGTCGATGGTTGATGGCTGTAAAGCTGTTTGATTTAACAAATTTGAGCAGGTTGTATTCCGTTTTTTCTCCTTTGTCCGTCTTAATTACAATGCTTGAGCCGTCAATCTTATCTACTTTGCCGGATTCGTTTGCTAGTATCATCATGCCTGAGTCCCTAGCCACCTTACCCTCAAGGCCAGTTCCTACAATAGGAGCTTCGGGGGAGATGATAGGTACGGCTTGTCTTTGCATGTTAGAACCCATCAATGCTCTGTTGGCATCGTCGTTTTCAAGGAATGGAATCAGGGAAGTGGCAACGGAAAACGGCTGTTTTGGAGAAACATCTATGTAATCAATTTCTTCCGGCTTGGCCAATCCGGCCTCGCTTTGGATCCTTGAAGGAATTCTTGGGTTAATAAATTTACCGCTATTGTCCAACTTGGCGCCGGCGTGGGCGATTATGTACCTTTCTTCCTCGGTAGCATCTAGGTAATCTACCTTGTCGGTTACTCTCCCTTTCTCAACCTTTTTGTAAGGTGTCAGTATGAAACCGAGGGGGGAGACTTTTGAATACAATGCAAGATGGCCAACCAAACCAATGTTTGGACCTTCCGGAGTTTGAATTGGGCAGATTCTTCCATAATGAGACGGATGTACGTCGCGTACCTCGAAACTAGCCCTTTCTCTGGTCAATCCACCCGGACCCAAAGCAGACAGTCTTCTCTTGTGCTCAAGTTCGGCCAAAGGATTGACCTGGTCCATGAATTGAGAGAGTTGTCCGGAAGAAAAGAATTCTTTTACAGAGGCGACGAATGGCCTCGAGTTGATTAGCTGTGCCGGAATAATATTCTCAATCTCCTGAGTACTCATCCTGTCTTTGACAATACGTTCTATTCTAGTGAAGGCCAGTCTTAATTTATCCTGCAGCAATTCACCCAAAGTTTTAACTCGGCGGTTACCCAAGTGGTCTATGTTGTCCGGCTGTGACGCCGGGTCATTATTCAAACGAATGATCTCGCGTATGACATCAACAACGTCTTCTACTTTAAGAACCCGCTCCTTCTCATCCAATGCGAAGTTCTTATTGAAACGCTGGTTCATGCGGTGACGTCCGACGCGAGACAGGTCATATCGAGAAAAGTTAAAAAACATGTTATGGATCATCTGTCTGGCGTTATCTACCGTTGCCGGATCGCCGGGGCGGATTCTTTTGTACATTTCAATCAACCCCTCTTCTTCATTTGAGGCAGCATCTGCGACTATGGTTGAGACGATGTATTGCATCTCTGGATTAGTATCTATATCGGCGAAAAGTTTCTTAATTTCTTCATCTTTACCAACACCGAAAGCACGCAATATTGAAGTTGCCGGGATTTTTCTTTTGCGGTCTATTCTGACAGAGATTATGCCGCTGGATTCAGTTTCAAATTCCAACCAGGCACCGCGAGAGGGGATTATCTTAGCACCAAAAAACCGTTTGAAACGGCTTGAACGTGATAATGAGAAGAATACGCCCGGGCTTCGAATGAGTTGAGAAATAACAACTCTTTCGACTCCGTTGATAACAAATGTTCCGCGAGGTGTGATCAAAGGAAAATCAGCAAGATAGATTTCCTGCTCGTCTGTTGCTCCAGTCTTCTTGTTTTTTAGAGTAACCTTTACCCTCAGCGGAGACTCGTAGGTGATATTCTTTTCTCTGGCGGTACGTTCATCGTATTTCGGTTCTTCAAGTTTGAAATCGGAAAAACTGAGTTCGAGCTCCTTGCCGGTCCAATCTTCAATAGGAGAGATATCGCTTAGGAGCTCTTTGAGTCCGACATCCAAAAACCATTGATAGGAGTCCAATTGCACCTGAACCAAGTTGGGCGCTTCGAACTGTTCCGGAGTGTATTTTGAGAATATTTTACGCATTGGTTAAAATATGTATTGAAACTTTAATTTGTAGCCAAAGCTGCAGTTCGCGTTTTCATATTTTGCGGCGACAAAATACCTATCCCCGCCAGGGCGGGGTATATTAAAAATTACGCTTTTTAATTTTGCGAGATATCAGATAACACTAGTGGAATAAGAATTACAAGTTAACGGTTAAGCTTTCTTAACATCTAACTTGTAACTCCCTATCTGCCGAATTTCAGGCCTTCTATGAAGGCGGCCGCTATTTTATAGGACGTGCTGTTTTCCCCAGTATTTCCTGCTATTTTAAACGAATTTAACGCGGTTGTGTCAATACTATTCCTTTCTAAAATTTTGTCAAGATTGCTTATCAACAAAGCGTCTAAATCATGATAATACGAAAAGCTCTCAGAGTCAATAGCTTCCTTGCCCTTCATGATTGCCATAGTTACTTTCGATTGTTCGACAAAAATTGAAAGAATCATGTTATCGCTTGATTGTACATATTAGAGTCTAATTGTACAGGGGTCCTAAATGGCACTGATGGAGAGGATATAGCTTTGTCCAAGAGGGATATAAACTTTTGCTTTTCAGCCACATATATACTATATTATAAATATAATATTTTTCAAACATGGCATTAACGGGAAAAACAAACGAGAGACAAGAGGGAGGAGAACAAAAAAAGTTTTTCGTCGCAGAGTTTTCAAATGGAACTATTGACCAGTTAAAAGATTTGGCAAATTATTTAGAGAAGGAGGGTTTTGATATGTCAAAAGAAGAAGACAAACGATTAAGAGAAGTTGTTCGAATAGGCATTTCGTGGCTAGAAGCTATTAAAAATAAATCACAGAAAAAGGAAGAACTTAAATGATATGCCCGCATATAATGAAAAAATTCAGGCCCTTACGGAGAAGGAAACCGATAAGCTTTTGGGGAAAGAAGTTTTTCGCCAACGAGTCAAAGAAATTATTGATGAATATATAAATAGCGTTGATTTCATGAAAAAAATTAGGGAGTATGCTGGAATGGAAATTGATTTTCGCCTGTTTACTTCTACAAAATACTGGATTACACTGATACTTACAGCAATTATTACTTCGGGGATAGGATTCGGAATTGCTAAGTTGCTTGAAAAATAAAACCGCTAAACTAAAAGCCCCTTCGCAGAGGCATTATCAGGCATAAGAAACCTGTTTAAAAATCGTGTTAGCTAACACTGGAGGATAGCTTATCCTCGTTGAGTCGCGTTTGTTTCCGCAACCATCTTAATTTTTATACCGCCCCTGAAAGGGGCTTTTAGTTAGTACAAAAGAAAAACCGCTTAATTCAGTACCAGGCATAGTATTCCCCGGACATCACTCGAGGGAATACCACATCGGGCGGGGAATCTTACGACGCCTTAGCCCGATACTAAATTAAACGGTCTTTTGATGTCCTACTTGTAGAAATTCCCTACTAGTTTTAATTATACATGCCCTATCGCGAGTCACAATAGGTAAATTGTGGATAAAACGGTAAAAGACCATTTCGGGTCTTTACTTGCTATCAGGGTATAGTCGCCTCCTAAAATATGGTTTTCCGACCACTTTCAATCATATTGCTTTTTAACTCGGATTTCTATAGAATTTTAGTTATGAGACGCAAAACCAAAAAGTCCAGAAAGACTAAGAAGATTAAGGATGAAGAACAAGAGACTCTGGGTTTGTCACGGGAAACTAAAAATGGAATTTGGGGTGTTGTTTCTCTCGGCTTAGTCGTGGTTACCACGCTAGCCTTTTTTGATAAAGCTGGCAGAGCCGGCGAACTTTTTGCCACAACTGCCAAGTCATTTTTCGGCTGGGGTATATTTTTGATACCACTGGCGCTTTTGATGCTCGGAATCGCATTCTTGAAGTCGATATCAAGGAAGATCTACTCAAGCGCCATAATCGGAACAGTACTTTTTGTGTTAAGCTTTCTGGCCGTCTTTTCTATTATAGGAAAGGAGGAGTTGGTCTTGCGTGTACACCAGGGAGGCTATTTGGGTTTAATAATAGGGTTCCCTCTATTTAAGGCAGTCGGTTTTACATCCTCTTTCATTATATTGGTAATTTTAATATTTGTTTCGGTTTTGGTTGCTCTCAATATTCCGGTCCATAAGCTTTTTCTCCGCAATTCCGAAGAAGATGAGGAAGAAGAAGACGGGGTACCGCTAAAAGATAATGTTGTTATCAAACGGGGTTCTCAGATTATAGATGCCAGGGCCGAAGAAGCGGCACAAAGGCTTAGTGCCAGAGCTAAGTCTGTCGTCTCAACGGGCAAGAGCCCCAAGGAAGATGAAGAAGAAAGAGAATTCGTGATCAAATCTTCAAAATCAGGCAAATGGATTTTACCGCCAATTGAGATATTGCATTCCGATAAAGATCAGCCGCGTTCTGGAGATATTAATGCCAATGTGACCATTATTAAAAGAACTTTGTCTAACTTCGGTATTGATGTCGAAATGGGGGAGGTTTCTATAGGACCCACGGTTACTCAGTTCACGCTCAGGCCAGCGGTTGGAGTGAAGGTATCAAAAATTTATTCTCTTCAAAGCGATCTATCGCTTGCTTTAGCTGCTCACCCCATCAGAATTGAAGCTCCAATACCGGGCAAGCCCCTTGTCGGCATTGAGGTTCCGAATAAGAAGTCAGCTGTTGTCGGTTTGCGAGATCTATTAGAGATAGACGAATTTAGAAAAAGTAGATTTGCTTTGCCTATAGCTATCGGGCGCGATGTGGCAGGCTTTCCGGTATATGCCTCGCTCGAAAAAATGCCGCATCTTTTAGTTGCCGGAGCGACCGGTACCGGTAAGTCCGTAACTATTAATGCTATTCTGCTCTCTCTTTTGTACAAGCACTCGCCCGATATGTTGAAATTGATTCTAATTGACCCGAAAAGAGTCGAACTATCTTTATATAACGGAATCCCACATTTGATAACCCCAGTTATTATAAATCCCAAGAAAGTAGTCAACGCTTTGCGCTGGGCGGTGAGGGAAATGGAGAAAAGATATGAACGTCTATCCGATTCTGGCTCAAGAGACATCGCTTCTTACAACGTCAAACAAACAGGAGCCAAGGCTGACCTGATGCCGTTTATCATAGTCGTCATAGACGAGCTTGCTGATTTGATGGCCGCGCACGGCCGTGATGTAGAGGCTTCAATAGTCAGACTGGCACAAATGGCCAGAGCTGTAGGAATTCATCTCATTGTCTCAACCCAGAGGCCGTCGGTTGAAGTAATCACCGGCTTGATCAAGGCAAACATTACCTCAAGAATGGCATTGCAGGTTGGCTCACAAGTTGACTCTCGAACTATTCTGGACGCTTCCGGTGCCGAGAAATTGCTCGGAAACGGCGACATGCTTTTCCAGTCTGGAGATGTTTCAAAATTTCGCCGACTTCAGGGAGCTTTTGTCAACGAGAAAGAGGTTAAAGATGTCGTTAAATTCATAAAGCAACAGGCGGAACAATTAGAGGAATCAGCTGAAGAAGAGGGGGCGCTTAAAATTGATCTGGATGAAGCAGTCTCAGGCAGAAGTATGGCTTCAGGTGGAGATATGGGGGACGAGCTATTCGACGACGCCAAAGAAGTGGTCATTCAAGCCGGCAAAGCCTCGGCCTCGCTACTACAGCGACGTCTTAAGGTCGGATACGCGCGTGCCGCCAGACTATTGGATCTACTTGAGGAAGTAGGGATGATAGGACCCGGCCAGGGCGCCAAACCGAGAGAGGTGTATATCGGCAGGGAGCAGGATGATGGTTCTATGGCTGAAGTGGCTTCGGCCGATTCGACACTAGACGATAAAATTGCAGTGGAAGAATAAATTTAAATTCTAATCTCTAATATGTTGGGAGGGATATTAGATTAATTATGGTAAAAAACAAAAAGGAACAAAAAGCCAGGAACGAAAGAGATGGGAAAGGGGTCGATATGGCGATTAAGGAGATTCAGGCAAAGTATGGAGACGGCTCCATAATGAAACTTGGTGATACTAGAAAAGTTGATATTGACGTCATTCCAACAGGCTCGATCTCTCTTGATCTGGCATTGGGTGTCGGAGGTGTACCAAGAGGTAGGGTCGTAGAGGTATATGGTCCGGAAAGTTCTGGTAAAACAACCCTAGCTCTTCATTTGGTTGCTGAAGCACAAAAGAACGGAGGAATAGCGGCATATGTGGATGCTGAGCACGCATTGGATCCGGAGTACGCTAGAAAGATCGGGGTGAAGATTAATGATCTTTTAATTTCGCAACCCGATACCGGAGAACAGGCTCTTGAAATAGTCGAAACTTTAGTAAGGTCAGGAGGCATCGATCTGGTCGTTATAGATTCAGTTGCCGCCTTAACTCCTAGAGCAGAAATTGAAGGAGAGATGGATCAGCAGCATGTTGGCTTGCAGGCAAGACTCATGTCGCATGCTTTGCGTAAATTAACTGGCCCAATTTCCAAAACCAATACTACCGTATTATTCATCAACCAGATAAGGCATAAGATTGGAATTATGTTTGGTAACCCAGAGACTACGCCAGGCGGCTTGGCTCTAAAATTCTATTCTTCAGTAAGGATTGAGATCAGGCGTGCGGCTCAGATCCAATCCGGAGAAAAGATTATTGGTAATAGGGTTAAAGTAAAAGTAGTTAAAAACAAAGTCGCTCCTCCGTTTAGGGTCGCCGAATTTGATATTTTGTATAATGAAGGAATATCCAGAATGGCTGATCTAATAAATACCGGCGTAACCCTCGGTGTAGTAGATAGGGCTGGTGCTTGGTACAATTTTAACGGTCAAAAACTCGGCCAGGGAATAGAAGGTTCACGGGAATTTCTAAAAGATAATGCTAAAATACAGAAAGAGATTCTTAGCTTAATAAGAAAGGCAGTATCGGCAAAAGAAGTATAGGGCAGAATATAATAATTAAATTAAAATCACCGCTTCTGGCGGTGATTTTAATTCTTAATTATTGTTTGTCCTTTTGTATACGGCAGGAGAGCCATATATCTGGCTAACTTTATTGCTCTGGCCATCTTTCGTTGGTGCCTAGGGCAGAGGCCGGTGCGAGAAGAAGACAAAATTTTGAATTGAGCCGAAACAAACTTGCGGAGTATGTCCGTTTGCTTGTAGTCAATGTTATTTATTTTTTCTTGGCAACAAATGCAGTTACTTTTCATTTTAGTAATATATTATTAGAACGGGATGTCTTTTAAGTCAATCTCCTTTTCTTCTGGCTTATCCTTATCGTCTGACACTGCCGGATCATTTGAAACCGGCGCGCCCTCGTCAATTACCGGAATATTTTCCTCGCTAACCTCTTCGGTACCTGATTGGTTATTCTGTTGTTGCGGTTTGGGGCTATTCATTGGTTGTCCGCCGCCAGTTCCGGCAGCCTTTGGTCCTAGCTGAAGATTCTCAGCTATGATCTCAGTTCGGTATCTTTTTACTCCATCTTGGCCCTGCCATGAACGTGTTTGAAGTCTTCCCTCAAAAAAAGCCATCTGACCTTTTCGCAGGTAACGAGATGATATGTCTGCCAGTCCGCCCCAGGCTATGACAGTGTGGAACTCTACTTGTTCTTGTTTCTCTCCAGTAGCTCGGTTATTCCAAACTCTATTAGTGGCAACTCTTAAAGTCACCACTGTCTGTCCGTTCGGTGTAGTTCTTGATTCCGGATCTGCGGCCAGGCGGCCAATTAGTAGTACTTTGTTTAGATTCATAATTAAAGACCTTTAATTACTTTTTCTATTTCCTGATCCATCTCTTTAGGTTCGGTTTTGTCTTTAGCTTTGTCCTGAGATTGGTCAACTGACAGCTGTTTATTAGAGTACGAAAGAGGTTTTTGAGATGTCTTGACTCTGCCCTTACCCGTACTCCTGCCGATCATTAAAGTTCTAAAATCTTTTCCTTCCGGAGCTTTTTTAATGAGGATGTATCGTAGAAGATTATTTTGCAGTTTTAACTGGGCATTCAGTTTGTCTATCACGTCTACTTCAGCGGTAAAATCAAACAAACCAAAGTAGCCATACCTTTTGTGATCTATTGGATACGAAAGATGAACCTTCTTTGGCTCGCGGGAATTAATAATTGTTCCTTCGTTTTGAGCAATGGCATCTGAAAGCTCTTGGGCATGTACGGCAACATCGGCCTCTTCAAGGTCCGGGGTCAAATGATATGCCAGTTCATAAGTTGTAGTTTGTAACTCACTATCCATATATTCAGTAGATTAACGGTAAGATTATCAGAACACGAGCGCTCAGTCAATCCCAGCCCCGGGTCTTTTAAAACGTCGTCAGGGGGAGTCTCAAGATATAAAATCAATTCAAATCCGGACTTTATTACCCAGCGATACACTCAAGCCCACCCCGACACCTTGAAGAAAATTTTAACTCCTGATATAAGTAGAGGATATGGACTTCGGGAAACTAAAAGAATTAACGAAGAGAATAGGCGGTATTTTAGTCATGGACGGTGATAAGCCAGAGTTTATCATTCTGCCCTATGAGAAATACTCCCAAACCTCTGAAGGCGGCAGAGACTTTTCCTCGGAAAGCGCAGAGAGGAGCACCGACGGAGCAGATGAAGAGCAGAATAATATCGATGCTTTAAATAGAGAGATATTGGTATTGAAGGAAGAAATTAGACAGAAGGAGTCGGCGGAATTGGTTGATAACACCGAATCGGAGGATGTGATACCAGGGGGTTATTGACTTTAATTAGTCTGTAGTTTACAATACTTTTACCACAAGTGTTATCTGTTTTAAACCGCGGATAACGTATTGGGTGTTTTTAACTATAAACAGCACTAGATGCTAAGTTTTAGGCGCTGGTCTTTATATTTACCAACGACTAGATATTAGCACCTGGTAACGAACTTCAATGGCAGAAAAATTCGAACGTTCCAAGCCACACTTGAATGTTGGCACAATCGGTCACGTTGACCACGGGAAGACAACGCTTACAGCGGCTATTTTAAACACGCTGAGTTTGTACAAGGACGAAGGCTATTCAGCTCGTCTTGAGAAGGTCGACCAGATAGACAACGCTCCGGAGGAAAAATCTCGCGGTATCACTATCGCTTTACATCACTCGGAATATGAGACTCCGAAGCGTCACTACGCTCACATTGATACTCCCGGTCACGCCGACTACATTAAGAACATGATTACCGGTGCCGCCCAGATGGATGGCGCAGTGTTAGTTGTATCCGCCTCGGACGGCCCAATGCCTCAGACCCGAGAGCACATCTTACTCGCTCGTCAGGTTGGCATTCCGGCTATAATTGTTTTTTTGAACAAAATCGATCAGGTTGATGACCCAGAGCTTATTGATTTGGTTGAAGCTGAAGTGCGCGAACTCTTGAACAAATACCAGTACCCAGGAGACACTACTCCAATTATCCGCGGTTCCGCTTTGAAAGCGATTGGAGCTACGAATAAAGATGATGAGGCATTGAAGCCCATCAAGGAACTCGTAGATACCCTTGATTCATTCATTCCCGAGCCAGTTCGTGAGACAGACAAGCCTTTCTTGATGCCGGTAGAGGACATCTTCACTATTGAAGGAAGAGGTACCGTTGTTACCGGTCGTATTGAAAGAGGGGAGATCAATATTAATGAAGAGGTGGAGATCATCGGTATTAAGCCGACCCAGAAGACCGTTGTTACCGGTGTCGAAATGTTCAACAAGCAGCTTGATAAAGGTATTGCCGGAGACAACGCCGGTTTGCTCTTGCGAGGATTGAAGAAAGAAAACATTACCCGAGGACAAGTTCTTGCCAAACCCGGATCAATCACTCCGCACACAGAATTTGAAACTGAGGTTTATGTTCTCTCCAAGGAAGAAGGCGGAAGACACACCCCGTTTTTCAAGGGCTACAAACCACAATTTTATTTTAGAACAACAGATATAACCGGTGACGTAACTTTGCCTGAAGGAACAGAGATGGTAATGCCTGGAGATACAGTAAGAGTCAAAGTAAAGCTTATTGCACCGATTGCTATGGAAGAAAAGCAGCGCTTTGCCATTCGTGAAGGTGGAAAGACAGTAGGGGCAGGCGTCGTAACCAAAGTTATAGCGTAAAACTACAAGCCCCCACTTACTAGTAAGTGGGGGCTTGTCAGTCAGCTCTTTCAATCAATAAATGGCTACCAAAAAAGAAAAAACAGTAGAAACGACACAGCGCATCAGGATTAAACTGAAGGCGTATGACAGTAAGATCATCGACAAATCTGCGAAACAGATAGTTGATACTATTGAGCGAAACGGTGGACAGGTGGTCGGTCCGGTGCCAATGCCGACCGAGATCCACAAATACACCGTCAATCGCTCCGCTTTCATAGATAAGAATTCCCGCGAGCAGTTTGAGATGAGGGTTCATAAGCGATTGCTAGACATCTCCAACCCGAACCAGAAAATCATTGATTCGCTCATGAATTTGAATTTACCGGCCGGAGTTGATATAGAGTTGAAGATGTAGTTTTTAAAATTAAGTATTTGGATATCGTACGGATACGTCGCGTAAAGCGGTTCAAAGGTGGTAAATATGGCTATTGCTGTCAGCAATACCTTTATTTGCTCCCTTTGAATAGCAAAAAGTTAAAGACAAAATGCAAATTTTGTTAGTAAAAAAATAATCCGTGAGTAATAGATCCAGCTGACCTTAGTGCCCAGCTGAATCTGGGTTTTTTGTTAGCTAAAATCAACATGGCATTCATGCTAGGAAAAAAAGTTGGTATGACTCAAATATTTTCAGAAGGTGAAGTTACACCGGTTACTTTGATTCAGGCCGGACCGATAACGGTTACTCAGGTCAGGACCAAAGAGAAGGATAAGTATGAGGCCGTTCAGGTTGGTTTCGGAAAAAAGAAAATCAATAAACCAGAAGCAGGACATTTAAAAGACCTTGGTAATTTAAAAGATTTGCACGAGTTCAAGATTCCAGGGATGAAGATAAAAGTGGGTGATGAAGAAAAAGAATTAAAGAGAGGCGATAAGTTGGATGTCTCAGTGTTCAATGTCGGTGACATCGTGAAAGTCAGCGGCGTGGCTAAAGGTAAAGGATTTCAAGGAGGCGTAAAGCGTCATGGTTTTGCCGGAATGCCTGCCAGTCACGGTCATCACCACGTTATGCGACACGGCGGATCCATCGGACAGAGGTTTCCCCAACACACTTTGAAAGGAACCCGAATGCCGGGGAGAATGGGTGGAAAGAGAATTACGACTCGCGGATTGGAGATTGCATCCATAGACAAAGACAGCAACATTTTAGCTATAAAAGGTGCCGTGCCCGGCCGAAAAGGCACGTTGCTGGAGATTGTGAAGATATAACCATGAAGACCAGTCTATACAACCAAAACGGAGAAGTAATAGGAGAAGTTCAATTGCCGGACTGGATTTTCGATGTTGCTTTAAATAGAGATCTATTACACCAGGCCGTGCGGGCTCAGCTGGCAAATTCGAGACAAGCTATCGCACACACTAAAGGCAGAGGCGAGGTCAGGGGCGGTGGCAAGAAGCCTTGGCGGCAAAAAGGTACCGGCCGAGCCAGACATTCGTCCATTAGATCTCCGATCTGGAAGGGCGGGGGTGTAACCTTCGGACCAACCTCAGAAAGAAATTTTGAGAAAAAAATAAATAAGAAGGTAAAACAGAAGGCATTGTTCATGGCCTTGTCTTCCAAGGTCAAAGACAATGAAATAATGGTTCTGGAAACTTTCAATTTAAATGAGCCAAAGACTAAAGATGCCGTCAGTTCAATCAAGAGCTTAACCGGCAAGATGAAAGATTACAAAGAGACCAAGAAGAAACAGGACTCGATTTTGTTAGTAACTCCGGCGCAAGACAAAAATATTATCAGAGCCACTAACAATCTTTCATTCATGAACATAATGTCTGCCGGAAGCTTGAATGTTAGGGATGTATTAAAGAGCAAGTATTTGATTTTGCTCCAGAAATCATTGCCGGTAATAGAGAAAACATATAAATTATCAGCGAAATAATTTTAAACATGGGTATATTTGGAAAGAAAAATAAAAAAGAAGAGAAAGAAAAAAAGGTTGAACCGAATAAGACCGAAGTAAAGGCCGACAAAGAAGCCGAGGTTGTCATGCCGGCAACTTCATTGCCCAAAGGAGGCAACGCCGATTCCTACGGAGTAATAGTCAATCCGCATATTACTGAGAAAGGAACTATGCTTGGCGAATATAATAAATATGTGTTCAGGGTAACCAAAGATTCCAACAAAATTCAGATCAAGAAAGCGATACAAGAATTATATAAAGTTAAAGTGGAAAAAGTTCATGTATTAAGTGCTCGACCCAAGTCCAGGAACATCGGAAGATATTCGGGGACAAAGCCGGGATTTAAAAAAGCTATCGTTACGCTGAAACAAGGCGACAGGATTGAAATAGCCGCATAATTGAAACATGACAAAGAAATATAAACCAACAACTCCAGGAAGAAGACAGATGACAGGTTATGACTTTTCTAACCTATCGACGTCCGAACCGTTAAAAAGTCTGACGACCGGATTTCAGCGCGCCGTTGGAAGGAACAATCAGGGCCGCATAACCAGTCGTCATCGCGGAGGCGGAGTTAAGAGAAGATACAGAATCATTGATTTCAAACAGAACAAGATAGATATTCCTGCTAAAGTTTTCTCGGTTGAATACGATCCGAATCGTACGACCAGGATCGCTTTATTACATTATGCCGACGGAGAAAAAAGATACATTTTGGCACCCGAAGGAGTGAAAGTTGGAAAAGAGATAATAGTTTCAGAGAAAACCAAGCTCGAACCGGGCAACAGAATGCGCTTGAAAAATATCCCCCAGGGCACTACGGTCCACAATATTGAGATGCATCCCGGCAAAGGCGGCCAGCTGATCCGTTCAGCTGGTACCGGTGCGACCGTTCTTGCTCATGAAGGCAAATATGTTCAGATAATATTGCCGTCATCGGAAGTCAGGAAATTCCACGGTGATGTCATGGCTTCTATCGGTCAGCTGTCCAATACCGAGCACAGCTCGATAGTTATAGGTAAGGCCGGACGTGCTCGATATCTTGGCAGGAGGCCAAAGGTAAGAGGAACTGCCATGAATCCAGTGGATCATCCGCATGGTGGTGGTGAGGGCAGACAGCCGATCGGTTTGAAATATCCGAAGACCCCGTGGGGCAAACATGCCTTGGGCGTGAAGACCAGAAACAAGAAAAAGAAATCAAGTAAATTCATAGTTCGTCGAAGAAAAATAAAAAGAAAATAATCTAAATCTATTTAATATTAATCTATGTCAAGAAGTATAAAAAAAGGAATATACGTCGATGAAAAGCTGATGAAAAAGGTCAGTAAGCTTAGGTCCGGAGACAAGACCGTGATCAAGACCTGGGCCAGAGCATCGACTATTACTCCAGAAATGGTCAGTTTTACTTTCGGTGTCCATAACGGCAAGATTCACATTCCGGTTTTTGTCACCGAAGACATGGTTGGCCACAAGCTTGGAGAATTCTCACATACCAGAAAATTCGTTCGCCACGGTGGTAGGATGCAAAAAGAAATTGAAGCAGCCGCCAGACAGAAGGAAATTGACGCAGCTAAAGCAGCTAAGGCGGAACCGGAGAAGAAATAATCTAATTTATTATGCAAGTTACAGCCCAATTGAACAATTTAAGAATTTCACCAAGAAAAGTCAGATTGGTTTCAGGCCTGATCAAAGGTATGGATGTTACCGTGGCCAAATATCAACTGGACCATTTGGTTAAGAAATCATCTGGACCCATCCAAAAATTATTGGATTCAGCCATGGCTAATGCACAAAGTAACTTCAATCTGGTTAAAGACAACCTTTATATAAAAGATATTCTGGTCAATGAAGGAACGAAACTGAAAAGATACAGACCCAAGGGATTCGGTTCCGTTTCGCCGATAGAAAAGAAAACTTCACACATTAAAATAGTTCTTGAAGAAAAAGTGCCTGGATTGAAATTATCGGAACAGAAACCGGTCAAAGCCGCGGAAATAAAGAAAGAGCCGGAAGAAATTAAAACCGAACAACGAGTGCAGGATATCGAAAAGAAAGAAGAAAAAAAGCCCGAAGTTAAGAAAGAAATAGGCAAGAAAGGTATTTGGGGCAATGTCGGTAAATTGGGCAAGAAGTTTTTCAGAAGAAAAGCAATTTAAATTTAAAATAAATATATGGGTCAAAAAATATCACCAATATCATTAAGGATAAGCTTGAACAAGGATTGGAAATCCCGCTGGTTTAATATTAAAAACTATCCGGCATTTTTGAAGGAAGACATGAATATCCGAGACTTTCTGGACAAGAAGCTCAAGAACATGAGTGTAGACAGGGTCATAATAGAAAGAAGTCCCGATCTTTTGGCCGTAGTTATCCATACGGCCAGGCCCGGCCTAATAATCGGACGCGGCGGTACCGGCATTGAGGACCTAAAGCTGGAGATATTGAAATTAATAAAAAGAAAGACAGCTGTTCGTTTGGATGTTCAAGAATACAAGGGTCCGGAAACATCAGCAAAGATTATGGCTGAACAGATGGCCGAGCAGATCGAAAAAAGAATCCCGTATCGAAGAGTTCTGAAGCAATCGATAGCCAAGATAGTCGCTAATAGGTCAGTCAAAGGAGCAAAGGTTGCGTTGGCAGGACGTCTTGATGGAAAAGATATAGCCAGAACGGAACATCTGGAACAAGGCAGCTTGCCGCTTCAGACGTTGAGGGCTGATATCGATTATGCCAAGGTGACCGCGCACACGACCTACGGCACTGTCGGCGTTAAAGTCTGGATATATAAAGGATTGAAATTTTAATTTGAATTATCATGTTACAGCCAAAGAGAATAAAACACAGAAAAGTACATAAAGGCAAAATGAAAAAAGTCGCTCACCGGGGACACTTCTTAAGCTTTGGCAGTTACGGATTGAAAGCAATGGAACCGAGCTGGTTGAGTTCAAATCAGATCGAAGCTGCAAGAAGAGCAATCAGTCGTTCAGTCCAGCGTGGAGGCAAGGTTTGGATCAGGGTGTTTCCCAGCCAACCAAGAACTAAGAAAGGCGCTGAGGTAGGAATGGGTGGAGGCGCCGGTTCTCTGTCTCACTTTGTCGTGCCAGCCGAAGCTGGTAGGATAATTTTCGAAATGGATGGTGTATCCGAAGCTGCGGCCAGAGAAGCATTTCGTTTGGCAGCTCACAAGTTACCAATGAAGACTAAATTCATTCAAAGATAATTTTTAATATGAAACATTCAGAATTAAAAAATAAAGAGTCAAGCGAGTTGAACGAGATTTTAAAGGAATTGAAAGTTAAGCTTGGCAAGGTGAGATTCGAATTAGCCAATAAAACTCTGAAGGATTTTAGTAAGATCGGAAAGATTAAAAAGGATATTGCCAGAGTATTGACCGCCATTAAGGAATTGAGCGAATAAATTTAAAACATGGAAAAAGAAAATAAAAAAATTAGAACACTTAAAGGAACGGTCGTCTCGGATAAAATGCAAAAAACTGTGGTAGTTTCGGTTACCCGTTTGAGGAAACACCACAAGTACAAGAAATATTACAAGATAACCACCCGATACAAAGCGCACGATGAGAATGGTGAGTACCGTATTGGGGATAAAGTTGTAATAAAGGCAACAAGACCAACCTCGAAAGATAAAAGGTGGGCTGTGATTAATAAGCAATAATTTTAGAATATGATACAATCGCAATCAATATTAAAGGTCGCAGATAACAGTGGAGCCAAGAAGGTTGGCGTAATTAAGGTTTTGGGAGGGTCGCGTCGACGCTACGCTCAACTGGGCGATATCGTCGTAGTTTCCGTGAAAGAAGCAGAACCAAGAAAACAGGTTAAGAAAAAAGACGTAGTGAAAGCCGTGGTTGTCAGGCAGAGAAAGAATTTTAGAAGAAAGGACGGCAGCTATATTAGGTTTGATGAAAATTCTGTCGTAATAATAGAAGGCAAGGAACCGAAAGGCGGAAGAATTTTCGGACCAATCCCGAGAGAGATCAAAGAAAGAGGGTATGACACCATTGCTAGTTTGGCTCAGGAGATCGTATAAAAATTGCCATGCATTTAACTACAAACATGAACATCAAGAAAAACGACAACATAATAATGCTCCAAGGAAAGGACCGTGACAAAAAGGGCAAGGTTTTGCTTGTTTTTCCTAGCGAGAACAAAATTGTGGTTGAAGGTTTGAACATGGTTAAGAGGCACCAGAAAGCTAAGAAGCAGGGTCAGAAGGGTCAGATAGTGAGTAAGGAGAAAGCAGTGGATGTCTCCAACGTTCAGTTGATTTGCTCAAAATGTGGCAAACCAACCAGAGTTGGTCATAAGATAATGGGTAATAATAAAGTCCGCATCTGCAAGAAATGCAGTGGCGAGATCCAATAGTTTTTTAAACCATGACAAGATTGATGAAAAAATACAGAAAAGAAATAATTCCTGCGATGCAGAGTAAGTTTGGCTACAAAAATGTCATGGCCGTACCTAAGCTTGAAAAAGTTGTCATTAACGTCGGTGTCGGCAGAGTTGCCAAGGAGCCGAAGTTCATCGAGAAGGTTGAAGAGGACCTGGCCAAGCTTTCCGGACAGAAGTCTTCTGTCCGAAAGGCCAAGAAATCAATCGCTGGATTCAAGTTGAGAGAGGGCATGGATGTGGGAGTTGTAGTTACCTTGCGCGGTAAACGCATGTATGATTTCATTGATAGACTAATTTCCATCGCGTTGCCTCGATCAAGAGATTTTCACGGGTTGGACTCCAAGAGTTTTGATGCACACGGTAACTTGAGCATCGGTATTAAGGAGCACAACATTTTTCCGGAGATTTCCTATGAATCATTGAAAGATATTTTTGGTCTCGAGATTACGGTTGTCACGACCGCCAAATCGAAAAAGGAAGGGTCAGAATTATTGAAATTATTAGGTTTCCCACTTAAATTAACTTAAATATATGCCAAAGAAATCAACAATCGCCAGATCAAATAAAAAACCAAAATTCTCAAGCAGAATTGTTTTGAGGTGCTTTATCTGCGGACGCAAACACGGTTATATGAGGAAATTTGGTCTGTGTCGAATACATTTTAGAGAGTTAGCTAGCCAGGGTTTGTTGCCCGGCGTGCATAAATCAAGTTGGTAATTAATATACTATGAGCCCAATAGCAAACATGCTTGTACAATTAAAGAACGCGCAATCCAGAGGACTCGAAGAGGTTGTCTTACCTTTCTCAAAAATTAAGTTTAGCATTGCCGAGATTTTGAAGAACAAAGGATTTATCAGCGAGGTTGAAAAGAAAAAGAGGAAGATGAAGAAGGCCGAAGTCGATATCCTATATATCAGATTGAAATACAACAACGGTATCGGCGCGATTGACGATGTTAAGTTGATTTCGAAACCTTCCAGAAGAGTTTACACCGGCAGAGACGAGTTGAGACAGGTGAAGAATGGCTATGGAGTTTCAGTCATCTCCACGTCCAAAGGTTTAATGACTGGAGAAGATGCTCGTAAAGCTGGTATTGGCGGAGAACTAATTTTTGAGATTTGGTAATTTTATCATGAGTAGAATAGGAAAAAAATCAATAAAGATTCCCGACGGTGTTGAAATAAAGATTGAAGGCCGCCAGGTCAAAATCATAGGATCAAAGGGGGAATTACAAATAGAGCTTTCGCCTTTGATTGAGGTTAAAGTAGCTGATGGTGAAGTAGGAGTCGGATTGAAAGATGAGCACAAGACTAAGAAGCAATCTGAAATGTGGGGCTTAAGTCGGGCCTTGCTGGCGAACATGATTAAGGGCGTGTCAGAAGGATTTGAGAAATCACTGGAATTCAGTGGCGTAGGTTTTAAGGCCCAGGTCAAGGGAGATAGTATTGAACTTAACCTTGGTTTTACAAACCCAGTCATAATCAAAGCTCCGGAGGGTATAACTCTTCAAGTTGAGAAGAATTCCATAACCGTCCAGGGTATTAATAAAGAAGTTGTCGGTCATGTGGCGGCATTAATAAGAGCGGCCAGACCGCCGGAACCGTACAAGGGTACCGGTATTAAATACAAAGACGAGGTCATCAGGAGAAAGGCTGGCAAGAAAGCGACGACTGCCGTATAAATAATTTAAATCCATGAGTGTTAAAAAAATACAAAACAGAATGAGAAGGCGAGGACGTATTCGCGCCAAGATCGGGGGAACAGCGAAGATTCCGCGAGTTTCGGTTTTCAGAAGCAATAGGGACATCCTTGTTCAGTTTGTAGATGACTCTACCGGTAAGACAATAATCGGTAGTGTCAAAGAGCCGAAGGCTAAAGGAACCAAGACAGAAATTGCGGCCATGATCGGAGAGAAGATGGCACAGAAAGCCAAAGAATCCGGTATCTCAGAAATAGTATTTGACCGAGGTGGGTATAAATATCACGGCAGGGTCAAAGCATTAGCCGAAGGTTTGCGCAAAGGCGGATTAAAGTTTTAACTTACTAAACATGGAAGACAACAAACAACCAAAAAACAATAATAATCGCGGAGGCCAGAGAGATAGAAGGCCCAGAAGACCAAGATTTCAGAGAGAAAAATCGGAATTTGATTCCAAGGTTTTGGATATTGCCCGAGTGACTCGTGTGACCAAGGGAGGTAAGAGATTTAGTTTTCGAGCGACTATTGTGCTCGGTGATGGTAAGGGCAGAGTCGGAGTAGGCGTTGCTCAGGGCCATGACGTGGCCCAATCAATGCAGAAGGCCACAAACCAAGCCAAAAAGAATATGATTACTGTACCTATCAAAGAAGCGACCATACCGCACGAGATTCAGTTCAAATATGGTAGCGCAGTCGTAATGCTTAAACCGATGCCTCCGGGAAGCGGGGTTAAGGCCGGTGGCCCGGTTCGTGTCGTGGCGAAGCTGGCTGGTATCGAAAATATTACCGCTAAATTGATAAAGCGAACCAGCAACAAGATCAATATTGCCAGAGCCACTATCGGCGCATTGAATGAGTTAAAATCCTAATATGCAATTACACGATCTAAAACCAGATAATAAAAGTAAAAAAGCCAAAAGAATTGGTCGTGGAGGAAAACGGGGTACTTATTCAGGAAAAGGACAGAAAGGTCAGAAGTCTCGTGCCGGTGCTAAAATCAGACCAGGGTTCAGGGGTGGAGACAATCCCATCTGGAAACTCTTTCCGAAACAGCGTGGCGCCTCCAAGAAGGTAGCTATCAAAAAGAGAACTTTTAAGATAGTTGGGGTTAAACCTGCTATTGTAAACTTAAAAACTTTGAATGGATATTTCCAAGACGGGGAAGTCGTTTCCAAGAAATCTCTTGTAAAGAGGGGAATTATTAAAACAGGCAAAAAGGGTGTTAAGATACTGAGTGGTGGCGAATTAAAGAAGAAGTTAACCCTTAATGGTTTGGAGTTCTCCGAATCAGCTAAGGAAAAAATAATAAAATCAGGCAGCACTATCAAATAATGGGCAGATTAATTAAATTATTTAAAATAGCCGACCTAAGAAATAAAATATTTTTTATACTGGCTTTGCTGGTTGTCTTTCGTTTTGCCGCCGCTATACCCATTCCTGGAGTTGATGCGGACAGTCTTCAGCAATTTTTCAAAAACAACCAACTTTTTGGTTTGATTAGCGCATTTACCGGCGGAGGTTTAGACAGCTTCTCTATTGTAATGCTCGGTCTTGGTCCCTACATTACCGCATCCATTATTATGCAGCTTTTGACTATGATATTCCCTGCGCTTGAACAGATGTATAAATATGAAGGAGAGGCCGGACGTCAGAAGTTCAATCAGCTGTCACGTTTACTGACCGTTCCTCTGGCGATAGTTCAGGGATACGGTTTTATGGTCCTTCTGTCGAGACAGGGAGTTCTAGTTAACATGACGTCTTTTGACTGGATCAGTTCACTTTTTGTCATCGCTGCCGGTTCGGTATTCTTGATGTGGCTTGGGGAGTTGATATCTGAAAAGAATTTGGGTAATGGTGTCTCGCTTTTGATCTTTGCTGGAATTGTTGCCTCCTTCCCCACCTCATTGAGACAGGCAGGCGCTGCGTATACCCCCGACCAACTTTTCACATATATCGCTTTTGCGATCATTACAATTGTTGTTATAGCCGGTGTCGCATATTTAACCGAAGCTCAGAGAAATATCCCCATTAATTACGCTAGGCGTGTTAGGGGGTCGAAGATGTTCGGCGGTGTTTCCACATATTTGCCAATGAGAGTCAACAATGCCGGTGTCATGCCTATTATCTTCGCACTTTCGATCTTGCTATTCCCCGGCGTTATCGCCAATTTCTTTAGCACTTCCAGCGTCGCCTTTGTTTCTAACATCGCCAGGACTATCAACGACCTGGTCCAGAATCAATGGGTTTACGGCAGCGCATATTTCATATTAGTTGTACTATTTACCTACTTTTACACCGCAGTAACTTTTGATCCGAAATCTATCTCCGAAAACATTCAAAAACAGGGTGGATACATACCCGGAATCCGTCCGGGACACCCGACTTCTCAATTCTTGATGCACCTACTCAACAGAGTTACTTTAGTCGGAGCCGTTTTCCTCGGTTTGATCGCTGTTTTGCCGAGTATAGTCCAGGGCTTTACCGGTGTTACCGCATTTATTGTGGGAGGCACCTCAATCTTGATCGTAGTCAGCGTAGTGCTCGAGATAATGAAAGCTATAGATGCTCAACTCTCAATGTACGAGTACTAGTCAAGATTCTTATTTAACTCTGTTTTGGCAGCGTGGTAGAATAAAGAATGGGCATGAAAAAACAAGTCATTATTTTTATCGCTCCTCCGGGAGCGGGCAAGGGCACTCAATCAGATGTGCTCAGCAGAAAATTCGGTTTTTTCCATTTGGAAACCTCTAGGGTATTAGAGGACCAGCTTATTAACCAGGGGGATTCGACAGATCCGGAGATTGTCGAGGCCAGAAGATTATATTGGGCCGGTGAGCTCATAACCCCGTCGCTTGTTGCTAAGCTGGTAATCAAAGAGATAGAGGAACTCCATAAAGAAGGTAAGTCGATTGTTTTTAGCGGTTCCTTTAGGACGTCGGAGGAGGCCACTAAGGAGATACCAATAGTCGAGAGATTATATGGAAAGGAGAATATTAAGATTTTTAATATAACTCTTAGTGAAGGGGAATCGATAAAGAGAAATTCAAACCGCCGCGTTTGTGAGAAAAGCCGGCATCCAATACCCAACCTGCCGAAGTATAAAGACCTGACAGAATGTCCGTGGGATGGATCAGCGATTATTAAAAGACCCTTAGACAAGTCGGAAGTTATTAAGGAGAGATACCGGATATATGGAAGAGACACCAAACCGGTTTTGAATTACATAAAAGACCAAGATTACGACATAATTACTATTCACGGAGAACAAACAATCGAAAAAGTATCCGAAGATATTTTAAAGCATTTCAAAGATGATTCATCTTAAAAATAAAGCTGAAATAAAAGTAATGCAGGAGGGAGGTAAGATACTCGCAGCTATTCTTAAAAAAATCGCTCAGGAAATAAGACCCGGCATTACAACCAAAGAATTGGATAAGCTCGCCCGCGAGCTTGTTTTGTTTTACAAAGTTAAATCTGGATTTCTCGGTTATGGTGGGTATCCGGCAGCTTTGTGTACGTCGATCAACGATGAAGTCGTTCATTGCGTACCCTCGGAGCGTATTTTGAAGGAAGGAGAGTTAGTCAGTTTGGACATGGGTATCGTATATAAGGGATTGAACCTTGACCACGCTGTCACTATTCCTGTTCTGGAGTCGGTGTCGTATTCCGAATGGGTGAAGAAGAACCCGGAGCTCAATAGTCTGCTCGAAACTGCCAAGGCGGCTTTGAGCGCCGGGATTAAAAATGCTAAACCAGGCAATCCGGTAGGAATGATCGGTATCGCGGTTCAGGCGGTAGTTGAGGCGGCGGGTTTCAATGTCGTCAGAGAACTGGTTGGCCACGGTGTCGGTAAGGAACTTCATGAAGAACCACAGGTGCCAAATTTTGGTTCCGGCAGCGAAGGTCCCAAACTGAAAGAAGGAATGGTGATTGCCATTGAACCCATGGTTACAATGGGAGACTGGCGCTTGATCGCAGGCGATGACAATTTCACCTATCGCACCAAAGACGGTTCAATGGCTGTGCATTTTGAACACACAGTGGCCATAACCTCGGAAGGCCCGCTTATTCTAACTAAATAGTCAGGATTTCTTAATTTTGCTATTATATCCTTATGTATCTATCTGTTGTTATTCCCGCATACAATGAGGAAAAGAGGATAGAGAAGACGCTTTTATCCGTCGATGAATACCTATCCAGGCAATCATATGAGTATGAAATCTTGGTAATTAACGACGGATCGAAAGACAAGACCGCCGAAGTTGTTAATGGTTTTAAATCCAAGGTTAAAGGCCTTGAGTTGGTTGATAATAAAGAGAATCACGGCAAGGGTTGGGTGGTGAGGCAGGGTATGTTGAAGGCCAGAGGTGACATCCGCCTCTTTATGGACGCAGATAATTCAACGACAGTCGACCAGGTTGAAAGTTTTTTGCCATACTTTTCTCAGGGCTACGATATTGTAATAGGTTCAAGAAGAATCAAGGGCTCGAATATCGCAGTCAAGCAGTCTAAAATCAGGGATTTTTTGGGCGGAATTTTCCGATTGATAGTGCATATTCTTGTGCCTCTTGACGTGACAGACTCGCAGGCTGGTTTCAAGGCATTTTCTAAAAAAGCCGCCGAGACTCTGTTCCCGAAGCAAACCATTTTCCGATGGGCCTTTGATGTCGAAATACTCGCCTTGGCAAAAAGATCAGACTTCAGGATTAAAGAAGCTCCGATTAAATGGATAAACGACACTGAGAGTCGTGTGAAATTGAAGGGCATGATCAAGATGCTTTTTGAGGTGATTCAGGTCAGATTAAAATTGTGGGGCGGGAGATATAAATAATATAATTACTATGATCAACGAATTCAGAGAAGATCTTGTGTCCGGTGAGTGGGTTTTGCTGGCAACCGGTCGCGCCAAGAGGCATGGCCAGTTCGAAGACAAAAAGAAGGAACAAACGCCAAAAGGCAAAGGCCCATTTGAAGATCTAGAAAAGTCCGGAAACGAGGTTCTGGCTACATACGATAATCCCGACAAAACTGACTGGGCCATCAAGGTCATAAAAAACAAATTTCCTGCCGTACTAGAGGGAATGGATCCCAAATCTTTAAAATCAGGCCCATTTAATGTGACCGAAGGGTTTGGCCGTCATGAAGTCATAGTTTTCAGAGACCACAACAAGGGTCTCTGCCAGTTCACACAAGAAGGAATCTCACAAGTCCTTAAAGTCTACCAGGAAAGATATATTTCGATGTACGATCATGGTTTGATGAAGTACATTTTGATTTTCCATAACCACGGATCGAGATCCGGAGCATCTATCCAGCACCCGCACTCTCAAATAATGTCCATTCCAATTCTGCCGCCGGATGTCGGGAGGAGTATTTTAGGTGCGGAAAGATTCTATCAGGAGAATAAAAAGAGAGTATATGACATGATGATTGAGTGGGAGATGCAGGAGAAAAAAAGAATAGTTTATGAAAATGAAAATTTTATCGTTTTTTGTCCTTTCGTCTCCAAGACCCCCTATGAAGTCAGGATATTTCCCAAAGAAAGCCGAGCCCACTTTGAGCAGATGCCGGAGGAACTTTTACCTGCCTTGAGCGAGGCTTTGCATGTAGTATTAAGAAAAATATTTGTTGCCCTGAATGCTCCGGATTATAATTTCTTCATCCATACTTCACCAATTGATGGTACCCATGTCCACGAATTCTACACTTGGCACATTGAGATTATTCCAAGGATATCTATGACCGGAGCTTTCGAACTCGGTAGTGGCGTAGATGTGAACGTGGTTGATCCGGATGATGCTGCCAAAGAATTAAGGGAGGCTAAGATTTAATTATGGTACTGGAATTTGTCGGCCTAGTGGGTCAGTGGGCCGTGGATATAATAAGGGCCGGCGGTTACTGGGCTATTCTCTTTTTGTCATTTCTGGACAGGGTGGCGGTTGTTTTGGTTCCGGCCGAAGCCATATTGCCCCTTTTCGGTTTTTTATCCCAGCAAGGCGCATTTAATATCTGGTGGGTTATGGTCATAGTTACCTTTGGTGGATTGGCCGGTGACATTGTCCTTTTCGGGGTTTCCTTGAAGGGCGGACGCTGGCTTGTCGAAAAATACGGCAAATATGTTTTAATAAAGAAACACGAATTGGATTATGCTGACCGGCTGTTCTCAAAACACGGAGGCAAACTGGTTGTTGTTAGCAGATTTTTACCGATAATACGTTCTATAATTTCCGTTCCGGCCGGTGTTGCCAAAATGAATTTCGGCAAATTCGTTTTATTTAGTATAGTCGGTTCGTTGCCTTGGAGTTTCATATTCGTTTTTGCCGGCTACAAAGCGGGGGAGAATCAGGAGCTGATTCAGCGCTATACTAAAGATATTGATTTGTTATTAATCGGTGCTATTGCCGCCGCGATTATCTGGTATATTTACAGACATCTTAAAGGTAGGCATGTTATAGACAATGGCTAAAATAATAATTGCTAATTGGAAAATGAATCCGCAGACCCTCGAAGAGGCAAAAGGGCTTTTTGACGCCGAGGCGTCTGAAGCGCTATTACATACGAATCTGGAGACTATTATCTGCCCCCCATTCGTTTTTATAGAAGAGCTAGCTAAGATTGACAGTAAACATCTTGGCGCTCAGGATATTTTTTGGAAAGAGGGAGGGGCGTTTACCGGAGAGATCTCGACTGAAATGCTAAAAAACTTTGGCGTTACACATGCCCTGGTGGGGCATTCGGATAGAAGATATGTTATCGGTGAAAGCGACGAGATGATAAACAAAAAAGTCAAAGCGGCACTTAAGGCGGATATTACACCAGTTCTTCTTGTCGGCGAGAGAAATCATGAAGATGACAGAGCAGAGGCGCTGGATCAGCAGCTTTCCATTGATTTGGCGGGGTTAGCAGGTGATGAGATATCTAAGGTATTAATTGTCTATGAGCCGGTTTGGGCTATAAGCACGAGCGATAATGCCCAAGCCGATACACCAGAAAAGACTCTTGAAGCAATCGGCATAATACAAAAAATTATTTCGGAAAAATTCCAACTGGATTACGGACCAGTACTTTATGGCGGAAGTGTTAATGAAAAGAATGCTGCCGACTTTCTAAAACATAAAGATATCGGGGGCGCTGTAATCGGTGGAGCCAGTCTTCGCAAAAATGAATTTATAAATATTATGAAGATAGTTTCAAGAATATGATGAAGATGATTGATCAGCTTGGCAAGAAAGATCTTGATGGCAAAAAAGTTTTGTTGCGCGTAGACTTCAATGTGCCGGTAGAAGACGAGTTCATAAGTAATGACCTTAAGGCCAGATCTCACAAAAAAACCATCGACTATCTGGTTGAAAACGGAGCCAGCATCTTGCTAATAAGCCATATCGACGGCATAGATAGTTTCAATCCTATTATCGAACAGATAGGAATTAGTTTGGATAAGACACTTACTCTTGTGCCGATGTCCGAGCGGAAGTCTATGGGTATTCTTTTTAAAGAATGTTGTATTATGCTTCTAGACAATCTTAGGCAGGATCCGAGAGAAGTTAAGAATGATGACGGTTTTGCCAAAGAATTGGCTGGTGGTTTCGACCTGTATGTTAATGATGCTTTTGCCGTCTCGCATCGCGAACATACTTCAGTCTCAGCAATTGTGAAGCATCTGCCTGCCTATGCCGGTTTTCTAATCAAAAAAGAAACCGAAAAACTATCAAATGCCATAGATACCCCCATGGACGGAAAGATTCTCGTCATGGGAGGAGCTAAAATCTCTACCAAACTACCAGTAATCAAAAACTTTATTAACAGGGCTGAGAAGATTCTGGTAGGGGGGGCTCTGTCTAATAACTTCTTTCAAGCTCAAGGGATCAATGTGGGTTCTTCTCTGGTTGATGACGAAGTTTCTCTTGATGTTCAAAGTGATAAAATAATATTGCCGGAAGATGTGATAGTAACCCAGGATAAAAGCGGTAAAACAAAAGCGAAATCTTACCCGATTGAGGACATAAGCCAAGGTTCCCTCATGGTGGATATTGGTCCGGAAACGGCCAAGAAATTTGCGGACATAATCACTAAATCTAAGACGGTGATCTGGAACGGTCCTATGGGACTGTTTGAAGTTGAAAAGTTTTCTGCCGGTACCAAAACCGTTGCTAAGGCGGTGGCGTTAGCCAAACATTCAATTGTTGGAGGCGGAGAGACGATAGATGCTTTGGAGAAATTCGGACTTTTAGATAAAATAGACTTTATCTCAACGGGAGGGGGAGCGATGCTGGATTTCTTAGCAAGCGTTGAGCTACCCGGACTGAAAGCCCTCGGATATTATGAATAAAAAATATAACATATATTTCCACAACGATTTTGACGGCGTGACATCAGCGACCGTTTTACTTAATTTTTTCAAAAAACACGGTGGCGGATTTGTTTCATACAACCCGATCGATTACGTATTCGGACTGAAAAAAAATTGGCACAAATTCAAATTAAAACAGCCATCAATCATAGTTGATTTTTTGTATCACCCCAAGGTTACTTGGTGGTTTGACCATCATCCAACCTCTTTTATTAATGAAAAGTGGAAAAGCGAATATGTGAATGACAAAACCCACTACTTTAATCCGAAGCATAAATCTTGCTGTAGCGCCGTGCTCTATCATTTGAAGAAGGAATATAAATATAAGCCGCCAAAGCACATAATTGATATGGTCCGTTGGGCTGATAAAATTGACGGAGCAGTTTATGCTTCCGCAAGGCAGGCCGTTATAGCAGATAACCCGGCGAGAAGACTATCGCTAATCTTAAGGGATTATGAGGTAGAGTATGGTCCGGTTCCTTCTTTTAAACATTTGATCGAAAAGCTGGCGACCACATCCTTATCTGACGTGGCAAAGACCCCGCGCTTTGATAAAATGATCAGTAAGAATCGAGAGCGGACCCTCAAGTCATTAAAGTCCTTTGATGATTTCTCCGAGGTACACGATAAGGTTATTCTCGTTGATTCGACTAAGACAGAACTGCCAGTCTCTCATTATATGGGCTACTTAGTTCACCCAGAAATCTCTTGGTCCATATTGCTCAGACGGGATGATGGATCTTTTCGTGTTAGCGTGGGCAGGAATCATTGGGTCAAAAGAAGGGTGGGCGATGTTAATATCGGAAAACTACTGTCCAAATATGGAGGAGGCGGACATAAAAAAGTGGGCGGTTTTGAAGTAAAATCCAAATCGACGGTTTTGCAAAACATCAGGGAAATAATAGAATACTTAAACAAAAATGGATAATAAATATTTGATTCATGCGGACGGTGGCTCACGGGGCAACCCGGGCCCGGCCGCCATAGGCGTAGTTATAGAGCCCGAAAGCGGGACGAAAAAAGAATACAGCGAATATATCGGCGAGACCACTAATAACGAAGCGGAATATAGAGCTGTAATTTTCGCGTTAAAAAAACTCAAGTCGCTCATCGGGAAAGATAAAGTCGCCAAAGCTAAGGTTGAGGTTCATGTTGACAGCGAATTGGTAGAAAGACAGATTAATGGAGAGTATAAGGTAATGGATAAGAGCATACAGCAGTTTTTCATAGAGATCTGGAATTTGAAAATTGATTTTGGAAAGCTGACATTCAAGCACATACCGCGAGAAGATAATCACGGCGCTGATAGATTGGTAAATGCCGCCCTGGATAAGGAGTTGAATAAACTTCTTTGACTTTACAATTTATTTGTTGTATAATTGAATAGCTTGGTAAATCGGGTGATTGCTGTCCGCCAAAGCGGATAGAGGAAAGTCCGAACACCCCTGTTTTTACAGGAAGTGGGCAGTGGCTAACGGCCACCAAATATAAGATTCGAGGTTCTTCTTCTTAAGAGAAGAGTATCGAATCAAAATTTAGGGAAAGTGGCACAGAGACTATTCCGAGCCATGGATTCATGGCCACGGGTGAAAAGTTCCCGAACGGGATCGCCCCATGGTGACATGGGTGCGTGTCAAACCCTGCCCGGTGCAAGAACAGCGTTCCCTCCGGGGTTCGAAAAGTTAGTTCGCTTGAGCCGTCCAGTAATGGTCGGCCTAGATAAATAATCACACAAACACAGAATTCGGCTTATAGATTTGCCAAGCCCATCAAACCCCCGCCTTGTGCGGGGTTTTGATTTCTGTTGAAAATATAAGCATTTTGTTATACATTTAGTTGCAATGAAAAAGGGTGAACTTATCTTCAGCGCGCTACTTTTACCAGTTGATTTCGTAATGCTTCTTGCTGCTGGTATCACGACATATTTCCTGCGTACAAAGATATTGTCCAGTTTTAGGCCGGTTTTGTTCGAATTTAATCTTCCTTTCGAAAAATACTTTCTTTTGGTCGTGGTCGTGTCCGGACTATTCATAGCCGCCTATGCAATCTCCGGACTTTACCACCTAAAGAGTACCCGGAGCACAATTGAAGAATTCTTTCGCGTGATTGTAGCCTCTTCGGCTGGTATCATGACTGTTATTGTTTACATCTTCTTGAGGCAGGAGTTATTTAACTCAAGATTTTTGGTTCTTGGTGTCTGGTTCTTCGCAATCATCTTCGTTTTGCTTGGCCGCTGGGTAATGAGGAATCTCCAGAGATTTTTGGTCTTGCGCTATGATTTTGGCGTACACAAGGTTATGGTCATCGGCGAGGACGATGTTTCAAACAGAATCGTGGAGGAGATCAGGTTAAAACCCACCTACGGCTACAGGATCGTAAAACAACTGGCCAATCCGGAGGTTGAAGAAATTAAGGCCGCGATCGGTAATCCTGGAATAGATGAGGTCATTTTAGCCAATCCTAACTATCCCAGTGACCGAGTAATCAAGATCGTTGATTTCTGCCATGAAAACCACCTGGTTTTTAGATTCGTACCGAATATTTACCAAATTTTGACTACAAATTTTAATGTGGATACTTTCTCCGGTGTTCCCATGGTTGAGCTCAAACGTACGGCCTTGGATGGTTGGGGCAGGATTTTTAAACGAACAGTCGATATCACCAGTTCATTGGCGGGGTTGATAATATTGTCTCCAATTTTCGCAATCGTGGCCTTCACTATCAAATGGGAAACTGAAGGTCCGGTTTTTGTGCAGTTAGAGAGGGTGAGCAAGAATAAAAAATTCAAATTATACAAATTTCGCTCAATGATAGATAACGCGGAAAGATACAAAGAACATCTGATGTCTTTGAACGAACGTTCGGACAGCCCTCTTTTTAAGATGAAGAATGACCCCAGAGTTACAAAAATTGGAAGATTCATACGCAGATACAGAATAGATGAGCTACCACAACTGGCAAATGTCCTGAGGGGAGACATTTCTTTAGTAGGTCCTCGACCGCATCAGCCTGATGAAATAGAAAGATACCAGAAGCATCACCGCCGGGTTCTGGCGATCAAGGCCGGTGTTACCGGTATGGCCCAAATTTCCGGCAGTTCCGACTTGCCTTTTGAAAAAGAAGTTGCCATGGATTCTTTGTATATAGAGAGGTGGTCGCTTGCCAGGGATATGAAGATAATAATCCTTACCATTCTTAAGCTTGTCCGTGATCGCTCAGCAGTTTAATTTATGAAGATCGCATTAGTTCAGGATTTTTTAAATCAATACGGGGGTGCCGAAAGGGTGCTTGAAGTTCTGTGTGAAATTTTTCCCGATGCCCCGATATATACCCTTCTTTACGACGAGAAAGCTACTGGATACGCTTTTAAGGATAAGGAGATACATACCTCTTTTTTGCAAAAGATACCTTTTTCCCGTACACACCACAGAATTTTTCCGATGCTGATGCCCTTAGCGATAGAGCAATTTGATCTGTCATACTATGACGTGATCCTTTCCAACTCCGCCTCTTTTGCAAAAGGCATCATAACTAAACCCCAGACAAAACATATTAACTATTGCATGACTCCGACAAGATTTCTCTGGGATGACAGCCAGAGATATATAGATGAGTTCAGATATCCCTGGCCGATAAAAAAACTAGTCCCGTTTTTTATCTCTTATCTTCGCATTTGGGATAAAGAAGCGGCATTAAGAGTCGATAAATTTGTCGCCAACTCAAATTTTGTCAAAACAAGAATCAAAAAATATTATCATACCGACGCGGATGTCATTCATCCGCCGGTGAGTACAGACAAGTTTTATATCTCAAACCAAAAAGACGACTACTTTCTCATGGTCGGACGTATGGTTCCGTACAAGCGTTTCGACTTGGCAATAAAAGTTTTTAATGCCATAGGAAAACCGTTAAAGATAGTGGGTGACGGACCAGAGAGGAGACGTCTTAAAAAAATGGCCGGTAAGAATATTGAGTTTCTCGGCTTGATTTCCGATTACAAGATGCCGGAGATATATAGCCGGGCTCAAGCTGTCATATTCCCCCAAGAAGAAGACTTCGGAATCGTACCTCTTGAAGCCATGGCCTCCGGCAGGCCTGTGATCGCATACAAGGGCGGTGGAGCGCTCGAGACCATCATAGATAATAAGACTGGGATATTTTTTGACCAACAGTCTGAGATCGCTTTGGCTCAGGCGGTAGGCCAATATTACCAAACTGATTTTGATCCAGACTTCATTCGTTCTCATGCCCGCACCTTTGATAAAGAAATCTTTAAGCAGAGAATTAGGGAGTTGGTGCAAAAATGAGGATTAATGTAAAAGCAAAACCCGGTTCCAGGCATGAGGGGGTAGAGAAAATAGATGAAACCAATTTCACGGTTTCGGTTAAAGCACCTCCGGTGAAAGGAATGGCCAACCAGGCTATTATTAAGGTTTTAGCCGAATATTTTAACACTTCACCGTTGAATGTTCGTATAATCTCCGGATATACCTCAAGACAGAAAATAGTAGAGATAGGATAGCCTCTAGCTATATCGACAATCCACAAGTAAAAAGGTTGCCGAAGGTGTATAATTTATAGGATGCCAAAGAAAAATATTCTTTTGGCCATGTTTGATATTAAACCGATGGATAGGTCGGAAAGTTTTGATTTGACTAACTTGCCTATAAGGATTGACCTAAGAACAAAATCACAAGCTATTAAAGTTGCGGAGCGGAAAGTAAACGACGAGCCTCTACTAGAGTTTCCACGCGGTATGCTGTTACCGGAAGAGCATAAGGAAAATTTACCCAAAGAGCCGGAGAAGGAAATTGCTGCTCCTAATCTTGAAGAGAATAAGCCCGGGCATATAGATAATAAGAAGATAGTTCTCGAGGAGTTTGAACGGACTATCAGTGGCCCGGTAGATATATTTACCGAGCTGACAAGCGTTGGAGGTATTCTGCATTCGCCATCAAACCCGAAACCAAGACCGAAATTAATTCTATCCCAACCAGGGAAAAGTATTGAGCTAAAGAATAGGGCAAAGGACGAAGAGCCAGAACCTTCTGAAGAAGAATTCATTTCTTTGCTAGTCAACGATGTTTCGTCTCCGGCATCAAGGGAGCTTGAGCTGCGGCTAGATGATATCAAGAAGGATAAAAATGTTCTCGCTGCCTCACCATCAAGAAAAAGGCCCGAGGTTTTAAAAACAAGATTAAGCAGCATTGTTAAGTCGCGTCCAAAACTCAAATATTTTTCAGGACCGCAAATAAACTATTGGCAGAGGTTAAATAAGAGAACCATAGTGTATGCTGGCGGATTTTTGCTTATTGCCTTTCTGGTTTTTGGTTTGGCGCAGAAGAGTTCGATCGGCGTAAGAGACAATGTGGTTCAAAATGGCAATAACGCGGTTGCCAATTTGGAAGAAGCTAAAAAAGATCTAGATAATTTTGATTTCTTAAAAGCAGCAAACAGTTTCGCTTTGGCTTATGACGATTTCAACAAGGCATCGGGAACTTTGAACCAGATGGGGGCTTCGTTCATTTCTGTCTTCGGTGATTTGCCGGGCCTTGGCAAGATAAGAGCAGCCAATAACCTTATTTCTGCCGGACAACACATATCCAAGGCCGGAGAGAATCTCTCGGTTGCCTTCGGAACGCTGTATAAAACAAACTTACTTTCCTTTTTGGATACTAACGGTAGTCAGCAATCTGGATCTCTCTCTGTTTTGCTGTCTGAATTCAAAGACGTTCTACTATTTGCCGAGCAGAATATTACCAGGGCGGATAAGCTGTTGGCAGATATAGATATCGGATTGATACCGGAGGACAAGCAAGAGCTATTCCTTAGCTTCAAAGAAAAGATACCCCAATTCCAGGAATATATAGGGGAGGCAGTGGACTATTCAGACTTCATGTTGGAGCTCGTGGGCGAAGAAGAGACCAAAACTTACATTATATTATTCCAGAATAATAGTGAGTTAAGGCCGACGGGCGGTTTTCCTGGTACCTATGCCCTAGTTACCTTCGACAAAGGCGATCTTAAGAGAATTTTCGTTGAGGACATCTACCAGATAGACGGTCAGATAAAAGAGAATATAATTCCGCCGGCCCCTTTGCAGCACATTACTCCCAATTGGGGCATGAGAGACGCAAATTGGTTTGCCGATTTTCCAACATCCGCCAGAAAGATCCAGGAATTCTATAAATTGGACGGCGGTGGTAATGTAGATGGTGTTTTGACAATCACTCCGGATGTGATTGCCGAGATATTCGATATTATAGGGCCAATCGATATGCCGGGATATAACGTGACTCTTGACTCGAGTAATTTCCTTACTGAAATACAAAGTGAAGTCGAATACGGCGACAACCGGTCTCAGCCGAAGCAAATCGTTAAAGATTTGCAGCCGAAATTTTTCCAAAAATTAAGTCAGCAAGACAAGGATAGCTGGTTGAAAATATTCCAGGTCATTTTAGAAGCTGCCGAGGAAAAACATATCTTAGCATTTTTCAATGATTCTAGTCTTGAGGGGGTTGCCGTAAAGAACGGATTTGGCGGAGAGATTAGGCAGACCGGCGGAGACTATCTGCAAGTTGTCTTTGCCAACATCAAGGGCTCGAAAACCGATTTTGTCACAGAGAACTCATTTGATTTACAAACTGAAACTTTTGACGACAATTCCGTCAGGCATACACTTGTCATAAACCGTTCACACGAAGGTGGTGATTCTAAGTATGGCTTCTACAACCGTGTTAATACCGCATACGTCAAAGTGTATGTTCCGAAGGGATCGATCATAGAGGGTATCAGCGGACATTCAATCACTGACCACAGACCGCTCTTGTCATACTCTGACTCTGACTTCAAAAAGGATTCGGACATTGAGCGGATTGAATCTGGTATTTACCGACCCCTTGCCGGTGTTGATGTTTTTGAGGAATCAAACATGACAGTTTTTGGCTTCTGGCTGAATACCGGACCGAAGCAAAACAAGTCCGCCACTGTGAAATACAGAGTACCTAGACAAATAGTTAAAGGAGAGTATGGTCTGCTATGGCAAAAACAGTCTGGTACCGATGAAGATAAAATAAAGTTTAGATTTGAATTACCTGACGGTAAACAGCCGATTCAATATAATTCCGAGCTGCAACCTCTTGGCGATTCTCTGATTTTAAGCTCTGACCTGTCGGAGGATAGGGAAATTAAAATTAAATTTTGACCCCCCTTATTTAATTGAAATTAGCATTTTTAAATGCTAATTTTGTTGTATGAAAAATGTTAGAAATTTCGTAATAATAGCGCATATCGATCATGGCAAGTCCACTCTGGCGGACCGTTTTTTGGAATTGACCGAAACTGTCGAGAAGAGAAAGATGCAGGATCAATTTCTGGATCAGATGGAGCTTGAACGTGAAAGGGGTATTACTATCAAACTTCAACCGGTCAGGATGCAATATAATTTTCAGGGAGAGGATTATACTTTAAACCTGATTGATACGCCTGGCCACGTCGACTTCTCCTATGAGGTATCTCGTTCACTCGCTGCCGTAGAGGGAGCGATTTTGCTCGTAGACGCTACAAAGGGCGTGCAGGCCCAGACTCTGGCTAATCTTCAACTTGCCCAGACCCAAGGGCTAGTTATCGTGCCGGTCATAAACAAGATTGATCTACCTAATTCCAGAGTTGAAGAAGCAGAAGCAGAAATCAGAAATCTTTTGCCTGATCAGTCGGAGGTATTGAAGATCTCGGCAAAACTGGGAGAGGGAGTTGAGGAAGTATTGTGGGAGGTAATTAAAAGTGTTCCTTCACCGGATAGTAACAAGCTAACGAACAAAGATTTTAAAGCTTTAATCTTCGACTCAGAATTTGATACGTACAAAGGCGTGATCGCATATGTTCGAGTATTCGGCGGAGAGATAAAATCGGGGGAGAAGATTAAATTATTTGCTTCAAAGGCTCGTGGGGATGTGATAGAAGTTGGGTACTTTATGCCATTTTTGAAAAAAGAACAAAAAATATCAAACGGTGATATCGGATACATAGCCACGGGACTTAAAGATCCAGGACAAGTAAGAGCCGGCGATACAATAATGAACTTTTCTGGCGATGGTCCATTACCCGGGTACAAAGAGCCAAAACTAGTTGTATTCGCTAGTTTCTATCCAGAGAATAGCGATGATTATGATTTACTGAAAGATGCTCTTTCCAAGTTGAAACTTACTGATGCTTCGCTGGTTTACGAGCCGGAGTCATCACCCGGGCTTGGTCGTGGTTTTCGTCTTGGTTTTCTGGGGATGCTCCACATAGAGATCATTAGTGAGCGTTTGCATCGTGAATTTAAACTTTCACTAATCATCTCTACGCCATCGGTAGAGTACCATGTTACCACAAAGAAAAAACAGGTCATGATGATCAGGTCTGCAGCCTCACTACCCGATCCTAGCTATTTGGAAAAGATTGAGGAGCCCATGGTTGATTTGGAGATTCTAAGCCCGGTGGAATATATGGGCTCTCTCATGAAGCTCATTTCCGAGTTGAGAAGTATATATTTGGCGACGGACTACCTGACCAAAGAGGTAGTAATTTTGAAATACCGAGTACCGCTGTCTGAAATCATTACCGACTTTTACGATCGTTTGAAGAGTGTAAGCTCCGGCTATGCCTCAATGAGCTATGAATCGGCCGGTTACCAGGAATCCGACCTGGTTCGCTTGGATGTTTTGGTGGCCACCGAACTGGTTGAATCTTTTTCTAAGATAGTGCCTCGCTCGGAATCCTATCAGGAAGGCAAAAGAATGGTTGAAAAATTGAAAAAGATAATTCCGCCACAACTGTTTGCCGTTGCTCTCCAGGCTGCCATAGGTGGCAAGATTGTCGCTAGAGAGACCATCAGCGCTATGCGCAAAGACGTAACCGGCTATCTTTATGGGGGCGATGTGACCAGAAAGAAAAAGCTTCTGGAAAAACAGAAAAAAGGTAAGAAGAAAATGAAGGAGATAGGTCGTGTCGAAATACCACAAAAAGTATTCCTGGAGATGCTAAAGAAATGACCCACGGAGAAGAAGAGTGGTATAATATAAACTAGAAACCGCCACGTCCTCCTATAAGAGAGGAATTAGCAAAAATCCCACCATTGAGATAATGGTGAGAAAAGCGATGATAATTGATACTGTTCTTAGTGATTTTTTAGAAAGCATGATTGAAAGTTATGCCTATAATTCTACGACAAAATGAGAAATTAATAAAGACCATCCGCAGACACGTATTCGTGTTGATGCCGACGGTCTGGAGTTGGCCGCTTTTAGTGGTCGGTTTGGCCCTGGTCAGAACATATTTTAATTTTGATTTCTTTGGATATTGGCAGTGGGTTTTGGTATTCTCTATTCTGGTAGTCGCCATAATCATTTTGGCTAGATATTACATCTGGCGCATGAATACCCTCATCATTACCAATCAGCGGATAATCGAAAACAAACAATACGGTATTTTTTCAAAAACAGTGACCGAACTTCTCTATCGTGACATATCTGAAGTTTCTTACACCAAAAAGGGCATTAGCGCGGCTCTGAGCAATTTTGGGGATATAATGATACGTACTGTGTCGGAGAATGAGATAGTAATAGATAAGATAGCCAGTCCAGAACAAGTTGTGGAAGTAATAAACCAGACGAGACAACATTTAGCTGGCCGTTCTCGAGGGCATCATGTAATTGAAGAAGGTCAGAAGAATGTTTAAAAAAATTCTACAATCACCATTGTTTACGGTATTAGCTATTGTAGTCCTGATATTTTTCTTGTCGTTGATAATCAAATTGTACCCTTCATTGGTTACCGTACAAAGAGAGGTGGGTAATTTGAATCAGAAAATAGCTGAGGTAGAAGAAGGCCAGTTAGAATTGGAGCAACTGGAGGAATATTTTAAAAGCGATAATTATCTAGAAAAGCAGGCCCGTATTAAATTGAATTACAAGAAGCCGGATGAGAATGTTGTCTTTGTTTATAGAAATGAGTATGATCAAGAACCGGTTGAAACGGTTCGCGATAAAAAATCCGAACTCCCGAGTAATTTGATAAAATGGTTTAAATATTTGTTGGGCGAATAGCGCGGCGGTAGTTCAGTGGTAGAATGTCTGCTTCCCAAGCAGAAGGTCGCCGGTTCGAATCCGGTCCGCCGCTCACCTTATAATTACTGAAAAAGTAGTATATATTATATTAAGATTTTCAATAAGGCCGGAGTAGCTCAGTTGGTAGAGCAATTCTCCCGTAAAGAATAGGCCGCGAGTTCGAGTCTCGCCTCCGGCTCCATAATAAAGACCAGCTTAGACCGGTCTTTATCTTTGACCCCGACCCCCTTTTTGGTATACTTAATATGATGCAAAACACCAAAGAAACCTTGGAAGAAATGAGAAATAAAATCCCGGCCATCCGGGACCGTCTTTGACCTGGACGGAGCACGTTTGAAAATAAGTGATATAGAATTCCAGATGCAATCACCCGATTTCTGGAAAGAACATGAGACTGCAGGAAGATTGTCCAAGGAGGTTAATGACCTGAAAGAAGAAATCGGTTTTTGGGATAATTTCGAAGACAAGCTGACGGCATATTTGGAAGAAGACGACAAAGAACTTGAAAAGGAGGCAGAGGAGATAAAAAGGTTTAAAAAAGATTTTGACAAGCAATATGTAAAGATATTCTTATCCGGTAAGTATGATAGAGGTAATGCCTTGATGTACATTTATTCAGGTGCAGGCGGTGTTGATGCTCAAGACTGGGCTTCAATGCTCTTGAGGATGTATCAGTCGTACGCCGAAAAGAACGGTTTCGGTTTTGTGCTTCTACATCAGACATTTGGAGAACAGGGGGGCACCAAGAATGCCACCATAGAAATCAGCGGACGCTATGCCTACGGATACCTGAAAGGAGAGGCAGGCGTGCATAGACTGGTCAGAGTGTCTCCATTCTCGGCAAAATCTTTGAGACACACATCCTTCGCTTTGGCGGATGTATTACCAGAAATCGAAGAAGCCGAAATCAAGATCAATCCGAATGATTTGAGGATAGATACTTTCAGATCTTCCGGGCCCGGAGGACAGAACGTAAACAAGCTCGAGACGGCTGTTAGGGTGACACATATACCGACAAATATTGCAGTTGCAGTCCAATCGGAACGTTCTCAGGCACAGAATAAAGAGAAGGCAATGCAGGTATTAGCCTCGCGCTTGGCAAAACTGATGGAAGAAGCTAAAGTAAAGGAAATTTCTGAATTGCGAAAAACAAAGGAAAGCTCCATTGAATGGGGCAGTCAGATTCGTTCATATGTTCTGAATCCGTATAAATCAGTCAAAGACCACCGTACCGGAGTAGAGTCAACCCAGCCAGACAAGGTATTGAACGGTGAGCTGAATGAATTTATAGAGGCGGAGTTACTAAAAAGTGATTAAACTTCATAAAGTAAAAAAAATATACGAGCCGCATGATGTCGTGTTAGACGGCATTGACTTGGAGGTCAAACAAGGCGAGTTTGTTTCGCTCGTCGGTGTTTCCGGAGCCGGCAAATCGACTCTGATGAAAATGCTAACAAAGGAGGAAATGCCAACCTCAGGCAAAATAATAGTCGATAATATTGACTTAGGCGAGATAAAGGATAGAGATGTCCCGTTTTTTAGGCGTAAAATCGGAACTATCTATCAGGATTTTAAATTGCTAGCCAAAAAGACCGCTTTTGAAAATGTGGCTTTTGCCATGGAGGTTTCCGGCGCTTCACAGTCCGAGATAGAGGAAGATGTACCGCAAATACTTTCCATCGTCAATTTGGCTTCAAAAATTAACAACTTTCCTGATCAGATGTCCGGTGGTGAGAAACAAAGACTGGCCATTGCTCGTTCAATGATACATAGACCGCTGATTCTTCTTGCGGATGAACCGACCGGCAACCTGGATTTAGTGAATAGCTATGATGTGGTAAAGTTACTTTTGAAAATTAATGAACTTGGCACGACTGTTGTTCTGGCGACCCATGACACAAATATTGTGAATACCATTGGACGTAGAGTGGTGAGTATGGATAAAGGTAAGATCGTTAGAGACCAAACACATAATGGCCGTTATGTTATATAACTATGGCAATTAATTTAGATAAAATCATAAATACCGGTTGGACTAATTTTAAAAGGAACAGTTACCTCAGTTTTGGTGCGACGAGCATGATGGCCCTGACACTCCTTTTGTTTCTGGGACTTCTGACCCTCCAATTCCTGGTTTCCCAAGTCGTAACATCTTTAGAAGAGAAGGTTGATATCAGTGCGTACTTCAAATCTGAAGCTACGGATGATCAGATGCTAAGAGTCAAAGAGGATCTTCTGTCTCTGGAGAATGTAGACAGCGTGATATTTATCTCTCGTGATGACGCTTTAGCTGATTTCAGATCTAGACATGCCGACGATGAGCTCATTCAGGAATCTTTAAACCAACTTGATTTTAATCCTCTAGCAGCTTCGCTGAATATTAAGACCAGGGACACATCGCAATACGCTTCGATAGCTCAGTTTCTGGAGAATAACAAATTCAGGAGCGTGATAGAAAAAATAGATTTTTATGAGAACCGGGGAGTAATTGAGAGAATTACAAATATCTCTAGAGGGATAAATACCTGGGGATTGGCCGTTGCTTTAATTTTAGGAATCATAGCAATGCTGGTTACCTTTAATACTGTCCGGCTTACTATTTTTAATCAAAAACAGGAAATTGAGATCATGAAATTAGTCGGAGCTTCAAGTTGGCACATTCGAGGTCCGTATTTGGCTGAAGGCGGACTTTATGGTTTGTTTGCCGCTTTTATAGCTTTGGCAATATTTTATCCGGTGGTCTACCTAGTTTCAGATAAAATAACTGTATTTGCTTCAGATATTAATCTTTTCGCGTATTTTATGGGAGGCATAGCCCAGATATTTTTGCTTGTTATTGTCGTTGGAGTTTTGTTGGGTGTGGCCTCCAGCTTGATGGCCATAAGGAAACATTTGCAGGTTTAGAGATTTCCCGTATGAAATTACTGGACAGCATTGAAAAATGCTGTTTTTTGTTGTAAATTGAGATAATGTTTGCCGGGTCGTCTAATGGTAGGACAACGGATTCTGGTTCCGTTTATCTTGGTTCGAGTCCGAGCCCGGCAGCAATCTATTTTAATATAGGTGGACCTAAACCAATTCTCTAAAATTTTAGAAAATAATTAAAATAAATAATAAATATGAATTTTTTGAAAAATAAAAAAATAAAAATCTGGGGGAGTGTTTTAACAGCTATTATCGCTTTAATCATTTTTATCATTATCGGCAGAGGGTCAGAACAGGATTATGAATTTATTACCGTAGAAAGAGGCGAACTTATCCAGGAAGTCAGCGTTACGGGCAAGGTTAAACCGGCTCAATCAGTTGATCTGCAGTTTGAGAATTCTGGCCGGATAGCATCTGTTAATTATAAAGCTGGTGATAAGGTGAGATTTGGAGCGATAATTGCATCACTTGATAACCAAGATGCTCAAGCTCAAGTTCTTGAGAAAGAAGCAGCTTTGGAATCAGCTCAAGCAGATCTGGACCAAACAATTAGGAATATTAATTCACTCGATGATTTCGCTATAAACACTGCTCTAAAAACAGATCTGGATAATGCTGAAGCTAATCTAATAAATGTACAGAAAAAGGTCGAAGACGATCTCAGTATAACTTACGATTCGGGCTTTAATACTATAAATGAAGCCATGACCCAGGCCGATGCTTCTTTCTCGGTTCTGAAGAGCTTAAGGGAAACTTATGGTGATACAGACAGCGGTAAAGTTCAGGATGCCGAAGATCTGGCCAAAGTTGAACTTTATGGCTTACCATCTTATAACCGTTTGGGTGCCAAAGATTATGTTGCTGCCGTCAATGCTGATAAGTCCCACGAGAACATAGATACGACCTTGGATAAATTAAATATAGCTTTCACTGAACTCAGAAACGCTTTTTCAGCTTTGCAGTCGGCTATCCAAAATAATTTAATCACGGTTTCATCTTCCGACAGAAACACTGCTAATTCAGAAGCTGTTTCTGTCGCTTCCAAGCTTTCGGTAATATCAGACTCCATTCGCAATATTGTTTCGCAAAAAATAACCAACGAAATAAATATATCAGACGCTCAATCGCAACTGGCTACTGCCAGAGCTGCTTTTCCCACTCAGGAGGACATTATTAAAAAACAAGCGGCGGTTAAGCAGTCCCAGGCCTTGCTTCTCTCTGCCCGGTCCCAGCTTAGAAAATTACTGATCATTGCCCCGTTTTCAGGAGTAATAGCGAGGGTTGATGCCAATAGAGGCGAAACAGTTACCGCATCAGAAATTATCATTTCAATGATATCGGCCGTCGGCTATCAGATAGAAGCTAATATCACTGAATTTGATATTTCAAAAATTAAGATCGGCGATACGGCCACGCTTACTCTGGATGCCTATGGCCCGGATATTTTACTCACCGCCGTTGTTTCAAATGTTGATCCGGGGGAAACTGTTATTGAAGGCGTGACAACATATAAAACTGTTCTTGACTTCAAAGAGTCGGATCTTGTCTTAAGGCCGAATATGACGGCTAATCTGGATATCCAAACTAATAAAAAAGAAAATGTTATAGCAATTCCTCAAAGAGCAGTTATAACTAAAAGCGGCAATAAATTCGTCCGACTTATAGAAAACGAAATTATTAGAGAAGTTCAAGTTGAAACGGGTCTTTCGGGCAAGGACGGGCTTATTGAAATTACAGAAGGACTTAACGAAGGCGACAAGGTAGTAACTTTTACGAATAATTAGTTAATGGAAAATAAACCGATCATAGAGGTAAAAGACCTTGAAAAAATATATGACGATAACGAAGTTAAAACTCCCGCTCTTGGCGGGGTATCTTTTGATATTCATGGCGGTGAATTTATAGCTATAATAGGGCCCTCCGGATCAGGTAAATCTACATTGCTTCATATTCTGGGATTTCTTGATAGACCGACGGGCGGTTATTACAAATTTGAAGGCAGTGATATGGATAGCCATAACGATGATGATTTGGCTAAAATTCGTAATAAAGAATTCGGGTTTATTTTCCAGGCCTTCAACCTACTGCCCAGAACATCTGTGCTTAATAATGTTAAGCTCCCGCTTCAATACACCGATATTCCTGAAACAAAACAAGATAAATTAGCAATGGAAGCAATAGAGGCCGTAGGTTTAACTCATAGGCTTCATCATGAATCATCACAGCTTTCCGGAGGAGAAAAACAAAGAGTAGCTATCGCCAGAGCTTTAGTGAACGATCCGGCAGTAATATTTGCCGACGAACCTACGGGAAATCTTGATTCAAAATCCGGTGGTCAGGTAATGGAATTTATAGAAAATCTGCATAAACAAGGCAAGACCGTTATCCTTATTACCCATGAAACATATACAGCAGAATACGCGGAAAGAATCATCCGTTTAAAGGATGGTAATATTGAAAGTGATAAAAAAGTAGGAAAAAGACATCATGGCGAATTTATTAAATAAATATGACCATAAAAAATACATTTAAAACATCGCTAATCGGACTCTCAACGCATAAATCACGCTCGGTGCTTACAATTTTAGGTATAGTAATTGGTATTACTGCAATTATGCTTGTTATGGCTTTAAGCCAGGGAGCTACAGACCTTATCCTAGCTCAAATTCAAGGTCTCGGATCCCAGACAATTATTGTCAGGGCGGGTGCTGAGCCAAAAGGGCCGTCTGATTTCGCCTCTATATTTACAACTTCGCTAAAAGACAGAGAAGTTAATGCTCTTCGTAATCCCGCTTTAGTAAGAGGCGTAGTTACCGTAGTGCCGAATGTAATAGGTTCCGGAACGGCGCTATACCAAGGTGAAACTAAAAATTCCAATCTTTTAGGCACTACGCCTGAAATTTTACAGATTCTTGAGATACAGCCCCGATACGGAGCCTTCTTTACCCAGGATGACGTTACAAGTAGAAATAGTGTTGCTGTTCTGGGGGCCGAAGTAAAAGAAGAATTATTCGGTGATTCAGATGCAGTTGGAGAGACGATAAAGTTTTATGACAGGAATTTTAAGATAATCGGCGTTTTCGATAATGTTGGTCAAATAGGCGGTCTGGATATTGATACTAACGTTATTGTTCCCTCGACAACGGCTAGCCAGTACTTATTAGGCGCTAATCACTATACATTCATAATGATCCGGGTTCAATCAGAAGCAATGGTTGAACAGGCAGCTAACGATATTCGCCTAACATTACGCGAACTGCATGGTATTACAGATCCCGATAAGGATGATTTTCTTGTGGCCACTCAGGCAGATTTGGCAGAGAGAGTTGGGACTATAACCGGTGTTTTATCGGCGCTATTAATGTCTGTCGCCGCAATTTCTCTTATCGTGGGTGGTATTGGCATTATGAACATAATGCTGGTATCGGTAACAGAGAGAACGCGTGAAATAGGATTACGTAAAGCAGTCGGCGCTACAACTGGCGATATATTAAAACAATTTTTATTTGAATCTGTTATCCTTACTTCAGCCGGAGGTTTAATTGGTATTACCCTCGGAGCTATTTTATCACTAGCGATGTCTTTTGCTTTAACAATATTTCTTGGAATCGACTGGGGATTTAGTTTCCCGATAGTCGGTGCCCTTTTAGGATTCGGCGTATCGGCATTAGTTGGTTTGGTGTTCGGTATTTATCCAGCTCGTCAAGCATCCAAAAAAAGTCCTATTGAATCGTTAAGGTATGAATAAATAGATTATTATCTTACTCAAAATGTCAGATGAGGGGTAGTAAATTCTCTATAATGCCTCCAGGTTGGTCGGTTCGAGACCGGAGATGCCAGCCAAAGTAGGAAATATCGAATAACCTAGGCCCCTCGATATTTCCTACAACTATGCCGTCGTATTGCATACTTACTGAGTGCAGTATCTAGAACAAAAGATCATCTTTACGGTGATTTTTTGTTTGAAGGTTGACGGCCCTCTCTTCTACTAAAAGCAACAGCAGGTTATAATGAATTTATGTCACAAGATATCCCTAAATTTTTGCTTAGAAGACCCAGTAGGCCGTTTAATCCTTACTCTAACTGGAAAACATACAAAGATGGAGAAATTGTCTTTAATTCGGATCAATATACATATATTGAACACTGGGATGCTCACCCAAATGGTATTATTATAGAAACTAATGGGTCACTATTTATTAATAAGGAAAAAGTTTTTCATGAAAAGGAAGGGCGTAAGTTTATGTGGTATGGTCACCATAAGGGATTTGTTTTAAGAGAGGACAATAAATTTTTAATTAATGGTAAGGATTTGATCTATGAAGGAGAATGGGAGGATTGGCGAAGTCATCCGGAAGGTGTCATAGTACAGCAAGATGATAAATTACTATTAAATGGAGAGCGTGTTTTATATGAAGGGGACTGGAGAGAATGGGACGGACACATAGAGGGTTTTATAATCCAAGTTGATGACCAAATCCTTTTAAACGGCAAAACACTGTTTTATAAAGGTGAATTTGATACTTGGCTTTCTCATCCCCAAGGAGTTATTGTTCAAAAAGAAAATTTATTAATTTTAAACACCCAGAAGGTTATTTACGAGAGAGCAAGCGAATGGGGGAGGGGTGAATGGGCTTGCCATCCTGACGGGATAATCATAAAAAAAGATAATCTTTGGATTTTCTATAGTTTATAAGTTTAACAATTTTTGATTTAGGATATCAATATATGCAGGATATTAGATTTATAAAAATTAACAGTAGTGAATAACAGGATAGAATAAATAATCTTTACCACCTTTGTACAATAGAAAAAAAGAGATTGATATTGAGGAGGTGCTAGGAAAAGTGAAACAAGCTACCGAATTAATCAAAGCCAGCAAAGATAAGTTGGCTCAAGTGGAAAACGAGTTTAAGGAAATAAAAAAGACGGTTGAATAATTTAGCATATACCCCAAAAGCGTTATAAAGTAAACGCTTTTTTGTATTCTTAATTTATGCCTACTTCTAAGGAATTTAAAAAAATATACAAGGCACTGAATGTTAAGCAAAAAGAAGCCGTTGATACCGTTGAGGGCCCTGCTATGGTTATAGCCGGGCCGGGGACAGGGAAAGCGCAGATGTTAACTTAAGAGTAAACCCTTAAGTTAACATATATAAACCTTTATAAAGATTACGAGAATAATTAATAAAAAACCTTTAAACCTTTATTTTAAACAAGGGATCTAAGCTCGTATAATTACGGAAGGGATAGATGTAATTACAGCTTATTAGTATTTTAGTAAAAAACTAAATAATTCCTAGTAATTATTAAAACGTTAGAGTGAATTAGCAGGATGCTGGGTTATATTTATCATTTTACCACTTCTAAATCTTTTAAAGACTGAATTTTTTCTCTAAAATGCTCTGAATAAAGTATTTTAAGTTTTTTTAGTAAAATCATAAAATATTAAACGAGAGTTAGAATAAAGCCAGAGTTCACAAAATAAAAACATGGAGGATAATTAGTTTTTTACTCCTTTTGTTCCTTAATTTGTATGGTGTTGATAACTCTGTTGTACGAACTTAGGGTGTTGGAATATAATTAAAGCAGGCCCAGAACTCTTATTTTTTAAAGAGTTGTCGAGATGTCGAGTAGTAATGTCGAGGGAGCAAATGCATGGCATTAGAGAATCATTTGCTCCAGAGACTAGCCGTGCGAGTTGATGAAGTACCACCGTAGTTATCTTTGGATGAGCTACGGAAAATAATAAGAATATTAACTGAATTAAAAGAACAAGAAGAAAAGAATTTAGTTAATTTGATCGATAAGGATACTTCTGAAAATAGCAGGAATTATTTTCTTGCGTCGTATTTGGCTAATGAGTTTGAATATGCCTCTGATCACATTACTCGACTTGCCCGGCAAGGAAAAGTTGCAAGTGTATACAAAAATAAGAAATGGTACATTGATCGCGATTCGCTGGTAAAATATCGTGAACATGCACAAAAAAATAGAGTTACCGGAGGTCTGAAAACAGCTCTTTCCGATCAACCCCAAAAGGTTGATAAAACAGTTCTTTACATTTCACAACAATTTCACGAGAAAGAGGTTGAGAAAGTTGATTCTAAGTTCTTTCTTAACGAAACTAAAAAATACCACACTTTTTTCGGTGGTTACTTACAAAGGTTTCGTACGGCGGCCGCTGGTAGGGCCTTTATTATATCAGCGGCTTTTTTGTTTTTATTTTTAGTAGGCGGGGTTTCATTTTATAATTTAGACGAACCAAATATTAGTTCTGGTGAGGCCTCTATCTTCACCACCTTTAAGAAATTATTTTCCCCAATTAACTCTTTCTTTTCTAGTCCTTTTAGTGACCAAGGAGAAATCCGTCTCATTATAGGTGGTCTTGAAGATAAAATAGACGTCTTGGAGTCAGGGACTGGATTCCCCTCTTCTGGAGAAAAAGTAATCATTGAAAAAGAAATACAAACAAGAATAACCGTCACCTCTTCCGGTATACTTATGTCTCGCTTGGAAGAAAGAATAAGTAATGCAGAAAAGATTGTTGACGCAACAAGGTTAAGCCTTGCCCATGACATTGATACTATATATACAAGATTAAGAAATATCCCCACCATCTTAACATTACCTTCGACTAATACTGGGGGTATCGGTAGTGTTACACTTAGTTCTCAAAACCTTAACTCTGAAACTCTAACTATATCTCAAAGTGGTACTATATCTGACGGGTTAGCTGTAGGCGCTGATTTTACCGTAGATACTAATACCTTCTTTGTTGATTCAGGTAATAATAGGGTGGGTATAGGAACAACATCACCCACAACTGAGTTTGAGGTAGTTGGTGCTGCTTCTGCTAGCGCATATTTTGGAACTGCATTTTCATCAATAACCAGTAACTGTAGTGCAGAGGGTGATACCCTTTTATGGAATTCTTCTACGGGTAAGTTCGGTTGTGGCGTTGATTCGGGGGCAGGAGCCGCTGAGATTATAACAGAAGAAGGGGGTGCTAGAATTTTGAGTACTACCACGAACCTTAATTTTGATGGGGGCAAGTTTACCCTAAACGCCTCTGGTTCTATAGAAACAATTGTTAATTTAGACTGGGGAGCGGGGGGTCCAGCCTCTCTATCACAAGATGAAACCGTCAGCGGCCTATGGACGTTTACCGGAGGGGTATCGGTATCTTCTCCCTTTGAAGTATCAAATACCGCCAGCATATCTGCATTAACCCTCGCTACCGTCCTTAATTCCAGTTATGGCGGCACCGGAATCAACAATGCCGGCCGAACCATCACTTTAGATACGGGCAACATTACTTTTTCTCCTCCAGGTGGAGGCGCCACTCTAACTTTAGCTGCTGACTTCATCACTTCCGGAGCCAACAGTCTTACCTTAACCACCACCGATACTACTACCGTTACCCTGCCTACTACCGGTATCCTGGCTATCTTGGGAGCCAACACCTTTATCGGACTCCAGACTTTTGACGCGGGAGCTTCATCTTCAACAGGCTTTGAGATTACTACCGGCAATCTAGGCATTAATGCCGGAGCCGCCACTGATACCAGATTAGAGGTAGGCGGCACTGCCAGCATAAGTGGCAACTTAATCCTGGGCTCAGCCGGTGTCCAAATTTCAAATGACGGCGATGGAGCAATTACCTTCTTGAGCAGAGGCGACGGCAGCGGAGGATTAGAAGACATTACTCTTAACCTGGATGACACGGCTGATA
>SDBV01000057.1_pt1 | contig 111974 bp, 103 predicted proteins | sample 2277081 | NCBI WGS metagenome assembly SDBV01 (sample SAMN10402039, study PRJNA504765) | marine sediment metagenome | isolation source: marine sediment core GS10_PC15, 223 cmbsf | place: Arctic Ocean: Southern Knipovich Ridge | collected 2010 | reverse complement strand
CGGTGCTCTGCTGGCCCGCTGGAAAGACACCACCGTGTTTGTAGCGCCGACCCCGGCCGTGCCAGAACCGGCCACTATGAGCCTGCTTGCACTGGCGGGAGTCGGACTGCTGAGAAAAAGACGCAAATAGGAAGCCAGTCAGTCCCTCGCCGAAAGGCGATTGAATGCAACACCAAACGGGTGGGCCTCAAAAGGGCTCGCCCGTTTTCTTATGCACATAATGTCCGTTGATTCCGTGTTTCGGTCTTAATCTCAAACACGCACTTCTTCTCTTGTTGCTGGATGTTTAGCGGCTGGACGGAGGCCCGCCTTGGCATCGCCGATACAGGCTGACGTACGCCCGCTGAAGTCGCAGCCGACTTGAGCGATACAGACATATTTAATCTGCTCAAATTCTAATAGGCCCGAACGATCACCGCCTCTGGATAGTAACACTCCAGAATTTCTTCCCCGCTGGCGCCCTTTGAGGCTTTGCCTTGTGCTCCCCATTGACATAGTCCGACGCCATGGCCAAAGCCCTTGCCTTCGGCAAACTCGATCTCGTCGCCAAGATCGCGCAACTCGCAATTCATGGAGTAAAGTTTCTTGGCTGCTGGCAAGCCAGACCGCAACAACGCCAGGCGAACGTCCTCGGCCCGCAGGCGAATGCTTTGGCCAGCGGGATCAACCAGGTCCAGCCAGACGATCCGCCCGTAGGATGTTTTTTTTACCAGACGAACTGTGGCGAGTTCCTTCAAGTCCGCAGCAGCCGGATACGACGCCGCTACCGCGTGGAGTAGTTCTGCCTTGGTGATTCTCACTGCCTCCCAGCTGTGTCGCGAGCTAGCCGAGCAATCGCCGCACTCCTGCCCGCCTCGCAGCGGTGGGATATCCGGCGCGGTGCGAATCACGTCCGCGCCGTTGACTCGTCCGCCGCAGCAGGCTGAATACTGTGCCATAAACAGCTTCTCCGCCTCGGGCGGCCCGTAGGCCAACACCTGCCCGTGCGTGGAGCGGACCGCCAGCCAGGCCCGTTCGGTCTCGGCCGCTTCGCCTCCGTAAACCTGTGCAGCCTGGGTCGAGCCCAAGTCGTACTCGTGGTCCTCGCCGAACGTCATCATGTGGTACATCGCAAACGTTCGTGCGGCGACGGCCAGTGCACGATAGGCCTCACCCTGCCACGATGGATACAGCTCCTTCGACAGGACGCCGGCAAGGTAGCTTTCCATGTCGATGTGATTGACGGCCTGGATTCTGCCCCGCCCGGCCTGGCCGAACTCCAATGCGCCCCGATAAGGTCTGGCGCCGACCGCGACGAGGCCTGCGCCCAGCGGCTCGAGCCGCATCGATCGGCCTTGATAAATATTGTCGCCCACACGCCAGGCGTCGCCCTCTCGTCTCAGCGATACCGAAGCAAGCTCCCCCTCGCCGCTGTCCACCACCTGGTTATCGACCAATAACCGATAAGCACCCCGGCAACTGATTTGCAATTGCGACGATGATTGGGAAGCCACCAGCACGCGGACAATCGGCACGCCTTCGAGTGTGAGTGGGCGCTGCCATGCGGGCTTATCGCCTCCGCAGCCGGAAACGATTCGAAAGACCCCGATGCACGCCAGGGCCACTACCGCCAGCGGCGCGTAGCGCTTCACTCGCCGCCATCGGCGTTGTGAACGTATGGATTTCATGCGGCGGCTCACCGCGAACCAGGATAAGAGCTAGTTGGACTCGCGCAGCTGAAGGCCGTATTCGCTCAAGCGCTGGCGAACCTCGACGAGGCTGGTCTGGCCGAAGTTTCGGCAAGACATCAGCTCGGGCTCGCTCTTGGCGGCCAGGTCGCCCAGCGTCGCGAGCTTGAGGTTCTGAAGCGCCCTGCGAGCCCGCACCGAAAATTCGATGCGCTCGATGGGAGTGCCCAACACGCCTTCGTTCTCCACGTTGGCCGACGGGGCCGATTCAAGCGCTGCCGGATCGGAGATCAACGAGCCGCCTGAGCCTCCCTCGTCCTCCAGCGCCTGGCCCAGGAGCAGGCCCTTTGCGGTAAGCATGTCTTTGATTTCTTTCAGCGAAGTTTCGCCGAAGTTTTTGTAGGAAAGCAGTTCGGGCTCGGTTGTGTTGACCAGGTCGCCCAAAGTGCGAATGTTCATCTTTTTGAGACAGTTGCGAGCCCGGACCGAAAGTTCGAAGTCGGTCACGGGAATATCGAGCACCGCGTTGCGGCGTGCGATGCGCTTGGCCTGGTCTTCGTCGTAGTACATCGTCTTGGACGCTTCGGCATCCCGCATGAACAGCCGGGCGCGAGCGTGGGTCGGGTTGGCCGTGAGGATTCGCCGCAGGCATACGATGGCGTCGTCGTAATGACCGGCGTCTTCGTACAGCACCGCCAGGTTCAGCAGCGCGTTGGCATGCACCGGCGAAAGAGTGATGCATTTCCTGTACAGCTCAGCCGCCGTAGCTTCCTCGCCGTGAAGGTCGCAGTAATACGCCAGCCGGAAGACCGCGCCAACGTGTTCGGGATCGATCGAATTCGCCTGCGTGTAAGCCTCGCCCGCAGCTTCGGTATTGCCCAAAAGCTCGTCGATCATTCCGCGGAGATAGAAATAGTCGGCCGTGTCGCCGATTTTCTTTTCCAGCTTGACCACGGCCTTTTCGGCCAACTTCAGCTCGCCGCCCAGCGCCTGCACCTCGATGAGCTGAAGGAGAACTTCCTGGCTGTCCCACCCGCGGTCCTTGGCCCGCTGGAGTTCCTCGGCTGCCTTATCGTACTGGTGCAACCGCTTGTGGCACATTGCCTGGAAATAGTGACGCTCTTTGTTATCCGTCGCGGCCGACAATGCCTCAACGGCCTGGCCAAAACGGCAGAGGAGATAACGTCCGATTCCGATCTTCAGAGCGACGGCGCCTTTGATCTCGGGCGAGTTCGCTTCCAACTGCCCTAGAATGCGGCTGAACTTGCGAGGGGCGTCACCCATGGCGGTAAGCTGCTCGGTCAGTTCGCTGACATCCTCACTGGCCCATGCTTCCTTGGCGACGATTTCTTCCACCTTGTCTCTGGCGGTCAGTTCCATTGTTGATCTCCTGGGTCGGCTGCACCGCATTGTAGCGTGCACCGATGGTTGGTCTCGTTCGACGAATCGTGTATTATAGGGATCGCGATGCCGACTGCAAGAGAGTTACGCCCTTGGATGGGCTCCTCCGCGGGCCGGCCGGAGCATATGAGTAAGATACGAATATGGCCATGATAGACACATCGTTACCGTTTCACCTGGTAATCAACCCCCACAGCGGATATGGCGGCGCGCGCAGACTGGTCGCCGAACTGCGATCCGAAATGTCTCGCGCGGGGATGGAAATGGTTGAATACGTCACCACAGGCCCAGGCGACGCAACCGATTACGTGCGGGCACTGCCTGGGGTGGCCGGGGCGGTAATCATCTGGGGCGGAGACGGAACCGTCAATGAGGTAGTCAACGGCCTGGTTGGCACGAACGTGCCGGTTCTGCCCTGCCGGGCGGGCACGGAAAACCTTCTGGCCAAGCAGTTACAGGTGCCGCGAGACCCCCGTCGCATTGTGGAGATCCTCCAGGAAGGCCAGGTTGTCGAGTGCGACGTCGGGCGGGTCAACGACCGAAACTTCATGATGATCATCGGCATCGGGTTCGACGGTGAGGTAGTTCGGCGAGTCACGGCCGAGAGGACCGGGCATATTTCCCACCTGAGTTACTTCTGGCCGATGTGGCGCACGTTCTGGGAGCACAACTTCCCGAAGATGCGAATCATCGCCGACGGGCAGGAGATTTTTAACGATTACGGCCTGGCGTTTGTGGGCAATATCTCGCGCTACGCGGTCGGCCTTCGCATCTGCCGAGACGCGGAGTTCGACGACGGCCTGCTCGATCTGGTGGTATTTTCCTGCCGCGAGCAGACGGGACTGCTGCTTCACGCAGCCTGGACGCTGCTGCGGATGCACCCGCTGAAGGGCAATGTGGTCTACCGGCGAGTGCGGCATGCCAGAATCGAAACCGATGGCCCAGCCGCTAGCCAGGTCGACGGCGACGTCGGACCTAATACGCCTCTTGACATCTCGCTGGCGCCGGGCAGAATCAAAATGATCATTCCGCCCCAGCGCGACCCGTGGTACGTTTGGCCCTGGAAAGGAGCTAACCTCAGATGGCCATCGTAAGTTCCTGCACTATCGGCGACGTAAAAATCGGTGAGGGCAGGCTGGCGTTGATCGCCGGACCCTGCGTAGCCGAAAGCGAAGCTCTCTGCCAAGACATTGCCGGCACCCTGGCCGACCTGTGCCGAAAGCTCGGGGTCGGCTTTGTATTCAAAGCCAGCTACGACAAGGCCAACCGCTCAAGCGGCGACAGCTATCGCGGGCCGGGCCTGGAAACTGGCCTCCAGTGGCTCACCTCCGTGCGCGAGCAGTTGGGCGTGCCCGTCCTGTCCGACGTTCATGATGTTTTGCAGGTTCAACCCGCAGCCGAAACGCTGGATTGCCTGCAGATCCCGGCCTTTCTTTGCCGACAGACCGACCTGCTGCTGGCGGCTGGGCGAAGCGGCAAACCCGTCAGCGTCAAGAAGGGGCAGTTCATGGCCCCGTGGGACATGGAACAGGCTGTTCAAAAGATTCTCAGCACAGGCAACCGTCAGATTCTGCTGACCGAGCGGGGAACGTCGTTCGGCTACAACCGGCTGATTACGGACTTCCGCGGAATTCCCCAGATGCAGCAGTTCGCGCCGGTAGTTTTTGACGCGACGCATTCGGTGCAGGAGCCCGGCGGGCTGGGAACCACTTCCGGCGGCAAGCGGGAATACGCACCGCTGCTGGCATCGGCGGCCATGGCGGCCGGCGCGGACGCATTGTTCATCGAAACCCATCCCGATCCGGACAAGGCTTTATCCGACGGCCCCAATACATTGCGCCTTTCGGACATGGAAGGCGTACTGGCTCGGTGCGTCGAAATATTCCGGGCAGTGCATTAGCCTTGTACGTGTTTCGCTCTGCGAACCAACACGGAATCGTTTTTTACCTTTCGCGATAACCTGCGGCCCGGTATCTTCTCGCCCATGTTCTCATTCCAATTGCAACACAGTAGCGACAAGGCACGCCTCGGTGTGCTTCAAACCGACCACGGTGAGGTTCACACGCCGATATTCATGCCCGTCGGCACGGCCGGCAGCGTCAAGGGCGTCTGCCCGGACCAACTCCGTGCGGCCGGGTCGCAGATGATCCTCGCAAACACCTATCACCTGATGCTCCGGCCCGGCGCCGAAACCGTCGACCAGTTGGGCGGGCTGCATCGCATGATGGCCTGGGACGGGCCGATCCTGACCGATAGCGGCGGTTACCAGGTCTTCTCGCTGGCTCACCTGCGAAAAATCGATGACGACGGCGTGCAGTTTCAATCTCACATAGACGGCAGTGACGTGCGGCTGAACCCCAGCCGGGCGATGGAAGTGCAAAGCCTGCTCGGCGCCGACGTGATTATGCAACTGGACGAATGTCCGCCCGGCAAGGCCGACCATCAACACGTAGCCGCCGCCGTCGATCGCAGCGCCAAGTGGGCGGGCGAGTGCAAAACTGCCTGGATGCAGGCCGACCGCAAGGCAACTCGCGGCCACGACCAGGCCCTGTTCGGCATCCAGCAGGGAGGCGTTTACACTGACCTCCGCGGCGAGTCGGCCCTGCGACTGATGGAATTGGACCTGCCCGGCTACGCCATCGGCGGGCTGAGCGTGGGCGAAGGCCACCAGGCCATGTGCGACGTGCTGGACCATATCGACGAGCAGTTGCCAACCGACCGGCCGCGATACCTGATGGGCGTCGGCGAGCCGAAAGACATCCTCGCCGCGATCGCTCGCGGGGTCGATATGTTCGACTGCGTGCTGCCGACCCGTAACGGCCGAAACGGCCAGGCGTTCACATGGGACGGCAGGCTGCGACTGCGGAACGCTCAATGGACGACCGACGATCGCCCGCTGGACGAAAGCTGCGACTGCTACACCTGCCGCAACTATTCGCGCGGCGTGCTGCGACACCTGTTCATGGCCAAGGAAATGCTCGGACCCACGCTGGTGACGATTCACAACCTGCATTTTTTCGCCGAATTCCTCGCCGCGATTCGCCAGGCGATCGGCCAGGGGAATTTCGCCGCCCGGTCCGCCCAGTGGATTGGGCGAATGTACAATGACGATAGTCTTGACATCCCGGGCGGATGAGGCAAAGATGGTCGCCGCGTGATGTATACGCTCCAACCAACAGAAAGGATTTTTCATGCGAAATCGTAAAAGTGTTCTATGGATTCTGGCGCTGGCTATGCTGGCGATGCCCGCAGGCTGGGCGATTGCCCAAACCGAGGAAGCACCCGTCAGCGAAGCCGATGAATTCACCGAAGTGACAACCGACCAGCCCGGCGAAACCGTAGACGCCACCGACGCCAACGCACCAGCCCAAGGCGGCGCCGCCACCAGTCAGCCAACCCGCCCAAAAACGTTCTTCGAACAATATGGTTTATATGTAATGCTCGGCGGCGTGGTCCTGATGTATGTCTGGATGGGACGAGGCCGGCGAAAAAAGGAAGGCCAACGTCGCAACATGCTCAACGAGCTGAAAAAGGGCGATAAGATCTCGACGATCGGAGGAATTGTCGGCACGGTGATCGAAGTCCGCGACGATGAAGTCACCGTCAAGGTCGACGAGACCAACAACATCCGGATGAAATTCCTCCGCCGCGCCATTCACGGCGTGGGCGATGAGCAGCAGGAACGAAAGTAACGCACTGTCCCCATAGCAATAAGTAAAATTCAACGGGCTTACGCCCCGTATGATTTCAGCGGAACATTACCATTAAAAAAGCCGCCCGTCGGACGCGATCCGGCGAGCGGTTTTTCTAATATCTGTTTATGCGCTCACACGAAGCCGAGCGGTTTTCTAATATTATGTACGTCGAGCGATGCGGCGGTCAGGCGGAGACGGCCTTCCAGCCTTCGTTCAAGTCGGTCAGGCAGGCGATCACGTCGCGGATTCGCTGAGGGTCGCGCCGCAGGTTGGCCTCGTCGAGATGCTTGCACATGAAGTTGTACAGCTGGCGAAGATTCTGCGATATGTCACCGCCGGCTTCCATGTCCAGGCAGGAATTCAGCTCGGCGATAATGGCCTGCGCCTTGGAAATATATCGGCCCTTCTCCAGGAAATGGTCGGCCTCCAACTCACGCTCCGCCTGGCGAAGGAACTTGATCGCTCCCTCGTACAGCAGCACGACCAGCCGACCTCGCGGCTGGGTAGTTACGGCGTTATCTTTGTAAGCTGCAATTCCGTTCATAGTTCATAACCTCACCTTACTTATTATTTTTTCGCCTTGTCCTGGGCACTACTTAATGACTGGAACATCGCTTCGAAGGCCCCGCGTTGCGAGTCCAACCGCGCCAACCTGGCTTCCAGCCGGGCGTACTTGGCCCGGAGCCAATCCTCTTTCTGCTCCAGCCGCGATTCCTGCGATTGGATCCGCTTGTCGATTTCCTCGACGGCAAAGGAATACTCGTTGTTTTTCGTCGTAAACGTGCCGTCAATCGGGTCGAGAAAAGCTTCCGTCAGATCGTGCAGCAAACCGGCCAGCCCCTTCTGCACACGAACTTCGGCCTCAACAGGGTCGCCCGAACCTGGGCTGCCTTGCGTCACCGTGACAGACAGCAAATACTCCGGATTACCCTCGGCGCCTGTAACTGTATTTCCACTGAAAGTTGCGGCCCGCCAGACAGTGTCGCCCTTGGTTCTGAACCATGCATCCGTAATATTGTCGCCTACGTCGTATTCGACTTTGACTTCGTAGGTTCCCGACGTCGTCATCGAACCAGCGGCGTTGAACTGTACGTTGGCATTGTCCGAGCCACCCTTGCCTATCGCGCCGATCAGCGCCAACACACCAGAAAAATTATCTTTCAACGCATCGGAAAGGCCTATGTGAACATAGCCGGTCAGATCGCCATCATCGTTGGTAGAAGAGGACGAATCAGAATTTTGATGCAGGACCATTGTCCCGTCGCGTTCGAACTCTATGCCGATCTGGGAAGCCAGCGACAGTTCACCCTCACTGCCGTCGAAGCCAGGAACGGAGACGGTGAAAATGTTACGAATCTGACGAAGCACGCTGTGCAGCACCGTGTCACCCTGAAACACTCCGCCCTGCTTGGTGGTTTCGTCGTAGCCGGTATGCTCATCCATCTTTAAGACGATGCCATTGTAAATATTGACCAGGTTTCCCAGATCTTCTTCGAGTTGACCGGTGCTGCGGGTCAAGTTGGCGGTGGCCGTGCCGGTCGCCTGCAGGGTGATAGTCACGCCGTCAATAACGTCGGTCAGCGTGTTGCCCGACCGTGTAATCCAATCACTCGGGCCGGACGGATAGCCGTCCACGCGGAATTCCGAATCCTGGGCGGTCTGCGTCTCTTCCCACTCAACCGTTTCGAACCCGATCACGTCCGTGCCCGCATCAATCGTAACAGAGTAGTCGCTGCCCGTCTGGTCGCCGCTGAGAATGAGATGGAACTTGTGAGTCAAGTCCACCTCGTATTCCAGAATGCTGGCCGTGACACCTGGATTGTTGGAATCGTTATTGATCAGATCCCGCAGTTGTCCCAGGGTGGAATCGGCGTCCAGCGTGAGCGTTCTGGTCTCGCCGTCGTAGGTGTAGACAAAGTCCCCGGCGCCAATGATCGTGTCTGCGCCTGTGTCACCATCGGCGGTCTCGGTAAGGCGGTTAGTCCCATCGAATAGTTCAATGAGATTGTCGCCGCTGATGACCAGGTCTTTGCCTTCGCCGACGACCTGTGCCTGGATTTTCAGGCTCGATTGGCCGTTTTCCACGACCTCCGATGCGGCTTGGTAACCGGCGGCCGTGTTGATCTCGGTAATAAGCTCGTTGAGCGTGATCCCCGTCGCGTCGTAGGCCGAGAGGTTCACAACCACCTGCGCGTCATCGCCGAACTGAAACACCACCTTATATTCGGTGGCAGTGATGTTCGAATCGCTGAAGAAGAAAGCGTTCGCGTCGGATACCGTTTTGACGTGCGTCCAGGCTTCGGTCGGCGTCACGCCGGCATGGACGAACTTATTCGACGTCGCCAACTGATTCACGATGATCTCGTGGCTGCCTTCGGTGGCGCCGCCGGTGGCGGTCACGTCGAAAATATCGGTATCGGAGCTCTTTGCCAGTACCTGCCGTAAGGTCGACGAGTCGTCCAGCTTGGCCACGAGCGTCTGAAGATCTCGGACGCGAGACTCGATCTCAGCGGTGGCGCTGATCTTGGTTTCCCACTCGTCCTTTTGATCCATGAGCCGGTAGAGCGGAGCACTGGCAGCCTGGATCTCGTAGGCGATGATCGAATCGGTATCGATCCCAGAGAAGACTCCTGATAGTGCGAATCCCATGACCAGCTCCAGTTTCCGTTGGGCGAGCCTCCGCGGCTGCCCTCATTATCTATTAACGGCCGTTGACGCGGAGACTTGAGCAGTTTTTTGGGTAATTATTAGCCGTTAAGTTAGCCTGGACGCGGTGGGACGGGAGCCCCACCGCGCTCAATGGACACGGAATCGGGCGTAAAAAAACGGACCCGCCGATTGGCGAGCCCGTGAATTAATTTGTCGGAAAGCAGCCCCGTGGGTCGGGGCGTGGGTGCGGTCATTATTTCGGGGCCGCTTTCCGTTGTAAGTTACTAAGTACTGCTTTCGAACGAGTTAACCGAGGAGACTCAGTACCATCTGCGGCATTGAGTTGGCCTGGGCCAACATCGAGATGCCGGCCTGCGCCAACACCTGCGTTCGGGTCATGGCGGCCATTTCGGTCGCAACGTCCACATCGGAAATACGGCTTTCGGCAACCATCAGGTTCTCGGCCTGAATGTCAAGAATGCTGGAGGCAGCTTCGAGACGGTTCATCATGTAACCGAGTTCCGCACGGTATTCATCCTTGGTCTTGATCGCCAAGTCGATTGTCGTCAGGGCAGCTTCAGCACCAGAACCGTCAGCACCGGCAATCGAAACACCACCGGCGTCACCCAGCGTAGTGGTAAAGTTGGCAAGTACCAGAGAACTGCCCACAAGCACAGTACCAATGGCAAGAGCATTGGCGCCACCGGCTTTCGCCTCAAGCTTCAGCGAATACAGCTTTGTTTCCGAATTGTAAGACACGGAAGCAGCATTGTAGGATGAAGTGGTCTGGCTCTGGATATTGATAGCAGTCACTATTTCAGACAGAGACCAATCATCGTCGGAATCTACATCGCCACCGACGGCTAAAGTCACATCGATCTGGGCCTCGCCAGCGAAAGTGAATGCGAAGTTAGTGCCGTCTCCAGTATAAAACGCATCATCCAACTGATCAGCCATTAACGTGTTGTTACCACTGACAGACTTGAGTGCGGTCAGGCCCAGCGTCGCGCCGTCCATCTTCTGTGTGGTGATGTCGATCGTGGTGGCCGAGCCGATATGGATCTTCTTTGTCGCGACGGCGTTCAGCAGATCGATTTCGTTGAACTTTGTCGAGCCGGCGATACGCGTGATTTCAGCACCCAACTGGGTGAATTCAGCATCCATAATCGCACGCTGAGCTTCTGAATACGACTCGGTGGCGGCCTGCTCGGCCAGTTCCTTCATACGGATCAGGAGGTCATCGATGACGGCCATCGCACCTTCGCCAGTCTGCAACATACTGATTGCATCGCGGGCGTTGCGACCGCCCTGCTTGAGCGTTGCAACTTCAGCACGCACCAATTCGCGGACAGCCAAGCCGGCCGCATCGTCCTTTGCACTGTTAATGCGTAGGCCGGACGAGAGCCTTTCAACGGACTTGGCCAGCGAGGCGTAACTGGTGCCAAGGTGACGAGCCGCATTGGTCGCCATAAGATTATTCTTGACTGAAAGCATGCTTCTTCTCCCTATAAAATGTTGTTTGCCGCAGGCCAACGCGGTCCGCAGCCTCGACCCTTAAGGTCTCTTCGGCAAGTTCCCGTGCTCACGCGGCACAGGGGGGCGTAGTTGCCTAGAGGTACTTATCGGACAATTGGCCTTTGACTTGAGAGTGAAGATGGGAAAAAAACAAATTTGCTGGCTGATGGAAGTATTTTTACTCCGCCGATTATTCCCAGAACCTCGAATTTTGCAGTATTCGCTGTGCTATCTGGCAACGTAAGGCTATGTAGCTACGGGCGCTTGGATAAGCGATTCACTGTGTTTATTCCGGCATCTATCACGTGCAAGCAGCGTAAACATCACATCAAACATTTCTTGAAAAAACCGGGCAGACCGAACGAAAAACATTCAAAACGGCCTGCCCGGAGGCATTTTTCCAGAGCATATAAGAGGTAATCAACTCACGGTCACGCCTCCGCCGACCATGCTGGCGACCTTGCTGGGGCCTTCCAACTGGGGCGACTGGGCGGCTATTTCCAGCAGGATCTCCAGGAAACGCTTGATCACCGCCGGGGCGGGCCAGGCCTGGTTGGCCAGATCCTTCCGCGCGCCGAACCACTTCAGCAGCAGCGGGAAGACGATGATTCCAACGCTGCCGTGCCCTTCCAGCAGTTCCGCCGCAAGCCGGCTCAGGGCCGTATGCATATTGATCGGGATGCGGACCTTGGTCGCCTTGCACTCGGCGCACAGGGCGGGGTTGGACACGGCGATGAACTCCCGGCAGACGCTCGGGCGAACGGCGTGCATCGCACACAGGCCGCCTTCGAGCATCGGGCAAGATCGCTTTGCTTCGCGCCACCAGTCGTTCAAGACGGCCGCTCCCTGATCATCCGTTATCTTGCCGCCGAATTCCTCGTGAAGCTTGCGAGCCGCATCCGAACTCTCGAAATCCTCGCCAAGTTCTGTAAATCTCTGTAGCACCTGCTGTCGCTGCTGGTCTGGCAGGCGCTGGATGTCTTCGATCAGCGCGAAGGCTTCCGGCTCGGAAATGCCCGGCAGGTACGACTTGCAGCAGGCTGCACAACCTTTCTGACAGGTTACGGTGCCCCCCCTGGCTTCTGCGTTCGCCTGAGAGGCCGATACTATCTGATCGCAAATCGACATCGCAAAGGGAACGATCTCGGCCAGCCGCATCGGCACGTCGGGCACTTCGATCTTAATCGGGTATACCTGAGCAAACAGGGGCAGGCTGGCCTCCAGCATCACTGTCTTGGGGGCTTGGCTGTTTGTCCTCGCATTCGAACCGTCATTCATGAATGTTCTCCAAAAACTCCAAATTTTTCCAAATAACTTCAAATTCGGACATGACGTCCGTATGTATCCCGTTGCATCCTTATATAGTCTTCAACCTTGACCCGCCATCTCACGGCCCGTGGCTGAACATGGCCTCGGCGGCTCGGCGGATCGCATCGGGCCTGTCCAACTGGCCGGTCGAGAGCAATTCGCGTGCCCGCTCGACGGCCTGGCTGTCGATTTCATCGGCCGCGGCGGCGGCCTGCACGTGCTTGGCCCAGAGAACCTGAACCTCCGGGTCGTCTGGCAGAATGAGGCCTTCCTGGTCGGCCTGCTCCTGCCGCTTTAGCCCGTCGGCGTTACTTCCGCCCGAGCGGATCTGGTTGGCTCCGATTCCAAATGCTCCGTCGATACGCACGATTATTCGCTCCTGCTTTAAGTGGGCCAGCGTCAGACAACTGCCGGCCAGGCTGTTATTCCGCAGATTTCGTGTTCGGCAACCGCTTGAACGGGATGTCGCTCAACACCGGAATCCGGAAAGGCTTTTTCGCCGGCGGCGTCCGCGTCGGCAGCGTGTTAGCCGTCTCATAGGCGACGAACTTCTGGAAAACTCGCGGGCTCATCATTGCCAGCCGCCATTGGGCGGGATCATATCCGCTGCGCATTTCCTGCGTGAAAAAATTCTTGATGCGTTTTTCGGTCTGGCTGTCGGTCGAATCCCACGTGTGGTCCACCACCCAGACTGGCAAGCCGTTCTTGAGATCGATCAGCTTGAGATAGATCCCGATTTTCATCCGCGGGTAGGTCTGCCATCGCGTCACTCGACCGAAGATCACGGCGTCGCATTTCAGTGCGTCGCGAATCTCGGACAGGTCTTGCATGGACAGCGCTTCCCGCTGGTTCAGTGGCAGATCTCTACAGGCCGGGTCGATGGCCGAGACGACGTCGATGTGAAAAAGCTTACGCTGCTGAATCGCATCGACGAGCGCCTCTGTCATGCCTTCGGCCGTCTTCGGCGAGCCCTGCTGGTTGTCCATCGATATGAACACCGTGCGATGCAGCCGCAGCACGCTCTGATCCGACCGCAAGTACGGCTGGATCGGCGCGACCGGCTCTTCGTCGCACCCGGCGGAGGCAAACAGCACGCAAGCACCGACAAGCACGGCCGTCAATATTGTGAGCGTTTTCATCGGCTCGATCCTTGGACAACGGACACGGTGGGCGTCTCAGCTTCCTCGGCCGGCATTTCCGAACCGAGCAGTTTGAGAATTCTCCGCAGTGCGACCAGTTCGGTTTCCTGGGCTTTTCGCATTTCCTTGCGGAAACCCAGAACGTTCGTCTGCCACTTGTCCAGCGCAGCCTGCATTTCCAGCAGCATGCCGTTAGCCTCGCCGAGCTCCTTTTGGCACTGCTTCAATTCGCCCTGGATGCTGGATATTTGATGCGTCTGCTGACGGGACTTCTCGGTCAGCTTACGATTTTCCTGCTGCACGAAAACCAGCTTTTCCATGGTCTGTGAGTATTTCTCCGACCACAAAAGGGCGCTTTCGACGGCCGTGTCGCCTTCGCCCTCATCCACGGCCTTGACTGTCGCCGCGCCAAGATAATCCGCCCGCGGCCGAGGGGCAACTTGAGCGGGCGGGCCGCCATAGACTCCGAAGCACCCGACCATGGAAAGTCCAAGCATAATCATGCACGCTGTCGTTACTGTCTGTCTCATAAGATCGCTCCTCGCTGCCGAAAGTTTCCTTTTGTCCGCCGGCCGTCATCCAGCCGTCGGCGCGTAGTTACATTGAATCTGAATTGTCTTGCCGCACGTGCAAACCACCTCAATCACCGCGTGAGTCTCGTCCTGCTGGATAAGCCTCGCAGTCGGCCCGTTTGCATCTGCCGTCGGTGTGGCTACGGCTACGCCCGCGCCCGAGGCGGAAGGCGAACCGATCGAACAGGGCTCGCCCAACTGGAACGAGTCATTTTTAAGAACGCCCTTTGCAAATTCCGTCATCACAACACCTCTACGCCAAATAGTCCACTTCGTGCTGCTCGCCGTCAGAGGACGGCGGCAGATTTTCTACCGTCTGGTCAACATCGTCTTTTACTGCGGATTCCTGTTTCGGCCGCCGGCGTTTGGGTTTGGGTTTCCGGCCGCCCGATGAACGCTGCTTGGCCAGGTCCTTGCGAGTCGAAATCTGAATTGGCCCGGCAATTTCTCGTGGGCTATGAACGGTATAATCCGCATCACTGTTCATTTCTCCGTCCTCATCCTCATGGATAGCTTGAAAAGCGCACTTGCATGAAGCTGGCTGATGCGGGATTCGGTCACCCCCAGCACCACCGCAGCTTCTTTCATAGTCAGGTCACGTTCGTAGTACAGCAGCAGCACGATCCGGTCACGCTCGGGCAGTTCACCGAGCGCTTTGGCGAGATTTTCGAGCGTCTCTTTTCGCTCGGCTTGCTCGGACGGCGACGGACCGTTGTGAACGGGAACGAACGTCCCCAGCACCGATTGCTCCTCGTGGAGTCCGTGAATCGAAAGAAAGTTCTGCTTGCGGGCTTCTTCCAGTGTGCGATAAAGCTGAGTTTGCGAAACACCCAACTCCGCGGCCAGTTGAGCGTCGCTCGGCGGCGCGCCGTTCCGGCCAAGCAGTTTCTGATAAGCCTGGCGAACCCGGCGTATCTGCGTCCGCACCGACTGGGGCACGAAACATCGCCCGCGAAGCTCGTCCAACACCGACCCGCGGATGCGAATGTATGCATAGGTTCCGAACTCTGCCTCGCCCGTCGGATCAAATGCCCGGGCGGCCTTGACCAATCCAAGAGTTCCAGCGGCAATTAGATCCTCGACGTCTGCAGACCGCTTGATATTGGCGACGATCTTCTGGACGATGTGCCGCACGAGCGCAAGATTATCGAGGATCCATTTTTCCTCGATGGAATCCCGCGAATGCAGGGCGTAGGCCTTGCTGGCCTTGGCCCGCATTACCTGCGAAGTCGAACTATTGCCAGCTTGTGGAGTCACACTCCGATATCCTTGGATTTTGCATCATTTTGTGCGCTTTGGACAATGGCGTCGGCGATGATTCTCGCTGCGATTCCGCCGGCGATTCGTGCGATGATATAAATAGCCACAGCAGCAGCCACCGCCTTCATGCCGCAGGAAAACGGCGTCGCCCCGCCGGCCAGGCCTAATCCTGCCGAAGCAAAAAACGTCATCACCGCTATTGTCACTGCCAGTCGTTTCATTCCATTCCTAATGGTGCATCATGCGTTCGTTGTCATGTCGTCGAACTAAGCGCTTCCGTTTCGAACTGCTCCAGCGACACCGTGGCGACAGATTGAATTTCGGTGCCTATGGTAATTTCGTCGTAAGCCAGGATCGGCAACTGGGGAATCTGTCGAGACAGCATCGCCGCCAAGTGCGGGCGAAGGCGAAAATCGCAAAGCAGAACCGCCTTGTCCAGCCCCTTATCCATCACCGTCTGCCACGCGTCGGTGATCCGTCGGCTCAGTTCCATTGCCCGGTCAGGCGCAATAGCCAGCGCCTCTGAATCGCCGTCTTTGGCCATGCTGTTACGCAACTCGAATTCCAGTGTCGGCGAAAACACGATCGCACAGATCGCTCCCGATTCGTCTGAGTGCTGCTCCGTAATCGTCCGCACCAACGCCTTTCGCGTCAGTTCGGTCAGGGCGGTCGGTTCACGCGTCTTCCCGACGTTGTCACCCAGCGTTTCAATGATTTGCGCCAGATCCCGCACCGCAATGCCGTCTCGCAGCAAACCCTGAAGCACGCGCTGGAGCAGCCCGATCGACACCGCATCGCCAATCACGCCGTTTACCAGCGTCGGCTGCCTGTCCCGAAGTCGGTCCACCAACGCCTGAACGTCATCGCGGGTCAGCAATTCATCGGCGTGTTTTCGCAACGTTTCCGACAGGTGCGTTACGAGCACGCTTTCCGGATCGACCACGGTATAGCCGTTAACTTCGGCCTGGTCTTTCTGGGCGCCGTCCACCCAAAGAGCCGGCAGATTAAACACCGGCTCGCGCCCGGGCTGGCCCTCTATGGGCGTCTGAACCGTTCCCGGATCCATCGCGAGGAATTTGTCCGGCTCGAGCTGCCCGGTCGCCGCCACGTGATTGTTCAGGCGGATTTCGTATGTGCTGGCCGGCAGCGAAACATTGTCGCGCAGCCGAATCAGCGGCAAAATAATTCCGTACTGCTGGGCGAACTTTCGCCGCAACGGGCCGATGCGATTCGACAGGCTGCTCTTTCGTCGCGGGTCCACCACTTTGATCAGCCGGGGTCCGACCTGAATCGAAATTCGATCAACGTCCAGCAATTCTTCGACCGGGGCTTCATCGGTATCAGATGAAGCCTGGGCCTGCTGAGCCGGTTGGGTCTGCGATTCTTGTTCCCGTTTGTAGAGCTTGCGCGCCAGCATCCCGGTCCCCAGCGCCAAAACGATAAATGTCAAGCTCGGAAAACCAGGCACGAACGCCATCCCCCCAAGCAGGAACGCCGCTATGCCTATGGGCCTGCTGCGAGCGAGCATCTGCTTGGTGAGATCCTGGCTGAGGTTCCGCTTGCTCGATGTTTTGGTGATCAGGAAACCAGCGGCCGTGGAGATGATGATCGCTGGAATCTGGCTGACCAGGCCATCGCCGATCGCCAGGATCGAATACGTTTCGACCGAATCGGCGGGGGTCATGTTCTTGGTGATGCCTACGATGAAGCCGCCAACCAGGTTGATTGTCGTAATGATCAGGCCCGCCACCGCGTCACCGCGAACGAACTTACTGGCACCGTCCATAGCCCCGTAAAATTCGCTTTCCTTGACGATTTTCTCTCGTCGATCACGGGCTTCTTCTTCGCCTATCAAGCCGGCGTTCAGGTCGGCGTCGATGGCCATCTGCTTGCCTGGCATCGCGTCGAGATTGAACCGCGCGGCCACTTCACTGATGCGGTCAGAGCCCTTTGTGATCACGATGAACTGGATCACCACAAGAATCAGGAACACCACGATGCCGATAGGCAGGCTGCCGCCAACGACGAAATGCCCGAACGTCTGGATGATCTGTCCGGCATCACCGTCCAGCAGGATCAGTCGCGTTGTCGCCACGTTCAGCGACAGGCGGAATAAGGTCACCAGCAGCAGCAGCGACGGGAAGGTGGAAAGCTCGATCGATTCGCGAGCCGACAGTACGATGACCAGCGTTGCAATCGCAAGGCCAATGCTGCACGTGAGCAGCAAATCCATCACAAAGGTCGGCAGCGGGATCAACAGCGTCGTCAGCACCAACGCCACGCCCAGGGCGAACAACATTTCGTTGTTCGCCAGCATGTCTTTCAACCCTCCGCCGGGTTTACCCAGCGGGGTCGGGCTCAACGCATTGTCGCCTTCCGGACTCATCCGCTAATCGGTTCTCCCGCATTGAATGCTTTGTTCTTCTGCGCCCGATAGACCATCGCGAGAATCTCGGCCACCGCGACGAAGAGGGTTTCGGGTATTGCCTCGCCAACGTCCGCGACACGGAAGATGGCCCTTGCCAACTCCGGCCGTTGCACGATCGGAACTTTGTTCGCGCGGGCGATTTCCTTGATCTTCAGACAAAGCAGGTCGGGGCCCTTGGCGACAACGATTGGCGCGCCCATTTCGCCAGGCTCGTATCGCAGAGCGACGGCTACGTGGGTCGGGTTGGTGATGACCACGTCGGCATCGGGCACATCTTGCAGCATTCGCCGGCGAGCCATTTCCATCTGCAGGACACGAATCCGCCGCTTGACCATCGCGGGCACTTCCTTGTCCTTCATCTCCTGCTTGACTTCCTGCTTGGTCATTTTCAATTTGCGTTTGTAGTTCCATCGCTGATACAGCCAGTCCACCATGGCGATGGTCAGGATGCCCACCGCCACGCGAGCCACCAGGCCGAATATCAGCCTGGCGATATTGCCGAGCGTCGCCTCCGGGCTCTGCCAGCGAAGGGCCAAACAATACTCCAGCTTGTCGTTCAGGTAAGTCCATGCGATCACGCCCAGCACGACCATCTTGACGATGGAAATCAGAAGGATGAACAATGATCGAAATGAAATCAGGTTTTTCATCCCGCTGATCGGATTGATCTTGTCGAATTGAAGCCGAAGCGCCTTTGGCGAAAAGCTCCAACCGCTCCCTATCACGCCTGCAAACGCCGAAACGACGCCTGTGACCAACAGGAACGGCATAATAACGATGGCGCACTGGGCCGTCATGGACTTGACGAATGCCGAGTAACTTTGAATATCCGACGCGTAGCCAACCTCTGCAGCCAAGCCTTGTCTGGCCTGGCTGGCGAAAAAGTCGAATAGATTGCCCGCACCGAACGCCAGAGTCACCAACAGCGCGATCAGCACAAGCGCGGAGGCTACTTCCCGAGCTTCTGGGATGTTGCCCTTTTCGCGCGACTTTCGCAGCCGCTCCGGCGTAGCTTGTTCCGTTCTTTCCTGTGATGGTTTCTCCGGCATCTGCGGTCTCTACTTACGCCATCATCCACTCTTGAATCCAATCGCCCATCTCGACCGTGAAGCTATTCAGCATGGGCAGTATGGAAATCGCCATAAACAGTCCGATAGCCACCCGAAGGGGCAGGCTTGCGGTTAGAATATTCATTTCCGGCAGTACGCGGGCCAACACCGCCAGCATCACGCCCAGCACCAGATACGCCGCCAGAATCGGTGCGGCCATCTTCAGCGCGAACAAAAGCATCGTCGAGCCCGCCACCACGATCCCCTCCAACATTGCCCCGACATCCGGGGTAGTTGCCGCCGGGAATACCCGGTAGCTGTCCGCCAGCAGCCTAAGCACCATGTGATGCCCGCCCGCCGCCAGGAACAGTACAGTGAACGCCATGTCAAACAGGACGCCCATCGGCTGACTTCGCTCGCCTGTGGTGGGGTCCATGACGCTGGCCATCATCATTCCCATCTGCCGGCCGGCGATGCGACCGCCCTGCTGCACGCCGGTAAACACCAGCCGAACCGCCAGGCCAACGGCGGCGCCGCAGAGGACTTCCTGCAACATTAACACGACGACCCACAAGATTTTCGTCTGGCTTACCGCCAGGGCAGACCTCGGCGTAATCAGTGCGAAGAAAATCGTGACCATAAGGGCAAGGGCCGCTCGAACCCGCACCGGCACGTGCGCCCAACTAAGCACGGGCGCCACGGCGAAGAATCCGGAAACTCTCGCCAGAATCAAGGCGAACGGCAGCAAAATGGGAATCCAGTCTTCCATTAACTTATGGTCCTAGCGACTCTAAACCGTTGAATATCTCTTTGGTGAAACTCATGGCCATTTCCATCATCCATCCGCCGAACAGCAGCACCGATGCGCCCAGGCATCCCAGCTTAATTACGACGCCAATGGTCTGGTCCCGTATGGACGTCACCGCCTGCAGGATCGACACGATAATGCTCACCGCGAGCATCACACCCAGAATCGGCGCGGACACCAGCAGGGCTGTCTCCAACGCGCGACGCATGATGTACAAAACCATTTCACTTTCCATAATCAAGCTCCTGCGGTTTTCATAACTACTTCACGCTTGGGCGTCAGCCTCATGCAAAGCTCATCACCAGGGACCGGGCCAGCAATTGCCAGCCATCCACCAGAACGAACAGAATTATTTTGAACGGCAGCGAGATAATCACTGGAGGAAGCATCATCATTCCGGCACTAAGCAGAACGCCAGCGATCACCAGATCGATCAACAGGAACGGCACGAACAACCGGAATCCCATCTCGAAGGCAGTGCGAAACTCGCTGATCGCAAAAGAGGGAATCGCCACGTATGTGGGCACGTCTGCGGCTGAAGTGGGCGAGGCGATGCCTGCCAACTCCACAAACAGCGCAACGTCTTCCGGCCGCGTCTGGGCGAGCATGAACTCTTTAAGTATGTCATTGCTCTTTGAGACGGTGTCCGGGAACGTGCCTTGATCGTTGAGATAGGGCTGAATGGCTTCGGCGTTGATTCGCCCGAATGTAGGCGACATGGTGAATATGGTCAGAAACAGAGCCAGCCCCACCAGTGCGACGTTGGGCGGTATCGACTGGGTGCTGAGAGCTCGTCTTACAAAAGACAACACGATGATGATCCGCGTGAATGATGTCATCAGCACCAGCAGGCTTGGCAGCAGTGCAAGAATGGCGAAAACGATTGCCAGTTTAACCGGCGCGGACCAGCCTGGCTGGCCGGGTTTGCCATCTTCGCTGAGTGCCGGTGCGGTTGCCTTCTCGGCGAGTTTCAGCAGGTCGTTGACTCCAGGCATGGAGTTGGCGCCTTGCGTGCCGGCAGGAGGGGGACTGGAATCCGCTTGTTGAGCCCACGCCGGCACGGCTGCGATGATGACGGTCACTATCGCAGTCGTCAGGGCAATCTTTCCGGCATGGATCTCGCGTGTGAACATGGTTATTCGTCGTGGTCTTCCGGCTGGGGGGATTGCTTAAAAGCGTCGGTCACGTCGCCCAGCATCGACAGTTTCTCTCGCGTGGCGCCGACGAGGATTCGTCTCGTTCCTACTTGCAGCAGATGCACCGACTTTCGCGGGCCTAGATAGGCCGTCTCGATCGTCGAGATTCGTTTGCCGCCAGCCACAGACACGCCCAGTCGCGGCAGAACCTTGCGAATGAAAATGACTGCTGCAATGCCCAGCAACACGAAGACGAAGATATAAGCCAGCATCTGGTACATCAGATCGCCGCTGGAGGTGCCGTTTCCCGGCGTTGTTTCGTCGGCCTGTTTCAGCTTGGGCGACCAGATCGATCCTGACTGCGCAGCGGGTTGGATGGTAGCAGCGGGCTGGGTGGTAGCAGCGGGCTGGGTGGTAGCAGCAGGCTGGGTGGTAGCAGCAGGCTGGGTGGTAGCAGCAGGCTGGGTGGCCGCAGCGGCTTGGGCGGCAGGAGCGGACTGGGCCGCGGTCTTATCGATGTCGTCGGCCGAGCAGCGGTCAGCGCCGATCAGGGCGAAACTCGCTGCCAAACAAGCGACCAACAGCATATTTCGAAGAATAATACGGTTCACACGCGCATCCTTGCAAAGAACGTACGGATTGCCTGCAAAGACATGTATGCATATAGCGTGCCAAATCTAATTTCTGTATTGACAGGGTATTATAGAAGGGGCGGTTCTCGTTCGAGAGACGAAAACCTTACGGTGCGTCGAAAAAATTGACAGTCAGGGCCGTCGGCCTGCTCTATTCCTCACTGTTGCCCTGGTCGGTGATGGCCGACGCGGAGGGAAGAATCTCTCGAATCCGCACGCCAAGCTGATCGCCGACCACCACAAGCGTCGCCGTAGCGAAACGAATTCCACGCATGTATAGGTCCACCGGCTCGCCAGCCTTCTTGTCCAGTTCCAGCACCGATCCGGGGCCAGACTGGAGCAGTTTGCGAACCTCCACTTCGGCTTGGCCCAACTGAACCGAGACGGTCACCGTGGCGTCCAGAAGAAGGTCGATCTGGCCGCCTCCGCTCTGATTGCCGTTATCGACGACTTCGGGCAACTGCGCCTCGCCTACCTCGACTTCCGGGGCCTGTGCTGGTTGTTCTTCTTGTGCCGTATCGGCTGTGGGTGCATCAGCCATTGCTTTAATTCCTTTCCGTGTTCGCGGGTATCTATCTTGCGGCAGATTCCTTCGACACGCTTTCCATCCGTCCTGTGGGCGTCACTACCTGGATGGCGTAATTCTGGCCGCTCTTGGCGAGCAGACCCGTCAAAATGACCTTTTCTCCAAGCATCACGTCAATGGGTTCGTTGGTTTTCTTTTGAACCAGCAGAATGTCGCCCGGGTCGAGTGCGGCCAGATCCTGCATGGTGGCCCGTGCGGTTCCAAGCCAGGCGTCGACGCGAATCGTGGATCGTAAAACATATTGTTCGAGATCGGCGCGACTGTCGGTAGTAGAGCTTCCTGCTTGTGGTTCGTCCTGACCGACAATCAACGAGTCAAACGTTTCGCTGGAAATGAGCAAGGATACTCCCTGCTCCTGCTCTTCCTGGCTGAAGAACATGCGACAAAACTCTTCGGCTTCGTCGCCGGGCAATTCCCAGTGGCCTTTGGTGGGTTTCGCTTCCAGACGAACAATCGCCTCACCCTCAACTTGAAACGCGTCACTCAGCGCTCGGCCGATTGCGTCAAGAATATCCGTCAACAGTGATTGTTCAAGCGGCGAAAGATCTCGGTCTTCGCCGGTGTTTTCTTCGACGCTGCCAAGTAGTTTAGCAACCCACCCCACTGCCATGGACGCCGGCATGATCAACAATCCGCACGCATCACCCGAGCCATTCACGACCGAGGCCCAATAGTCTATCTGGCCTTCGATCGGCTGGAGGTTCGGGCCGTAATGCTGCGAAACCGGCTGGGGGTAAACCTTGATCGGAGTTGGTAGCAGTGCCGTCAGCGATTTGGAAATGCTCTTGGACACACCGCCAACGATTTCGTTAAGCGCCTCCAATTGTTCGCCGGTGAAATGCCTCGGCGCAGTCCAGTCGAAATCGACCGCCTCTGGCGTGTCGCCATCGACTGAAGGCGCCTTGCTAGCCATCTCGAGGATCCGCTGAGTGATCCCGGCCTGTAGTTGGGAATCTTGCGGGCTCATTGTATGTTGAATTTATCCAAAAGCACTTGATCGATGAGGGGTTTGCCGCCGCCCAACTGGTCATTAAGCAGATCACGAACTTCCCGACGGATTCGATTCTGGTTCTTCTCCCCGCCAACATCCTGCAGCGTTCGGCTGCTGAAATAGGCATTCAGACTATTTCGCAATCTAGGCCTGCGATCTTCGATCAATTTCACAGCAACTTCCTGATCATTTTTCAGTATCGCAAGGACAATCGTCGCAGCCACGTATCGTGTCATACGGGGCTCGTTGAGATTGATCGTAATGGGGTCCAGCGGATGATAGTAATATTCCTTCTCGGCCCCCTCGATGTCTGTATCCTCTGGGAGTTGCTCTTCATCATCTTCGCTTTGGAGGTCGCTGTCGGCACTTGCTTCACCGGGCGCCAAAACACGGGACAGCCCAAAACCCGCACCAACCGCGACCACCGCCACTGCCAGCATGATGACAATGGGCATCAGCCCGCCCGAACTTCCTTTTGTTTCTTTTGTTTCTTTTGTTTCTGTTTTCTCAGCCATGTCAGTTTCTTTCTTTGGTAACTACAATCACAATAGACGCCTTGCTGTCAATTCTTCCAAGCTTTCGCCGCCAACTCCCACCATCTGAGGTGCCCCAGGAAATGAACTGCCAGCCCAGTCGACGCGTTGCCTCTGCGCATTCATCTCGTAGATATTTTTCCACGGCGCCGGCTCTCTTGGCCGACAGTAACCAACGCTCTCGCCCGGGCTTCAAATCCGATGCCAGGCCGATCACGTAGACCTTCACTCCGCGACGAGCCAGATTCTGCCTCAAATCAACAGCCATCTCAGTCAAGTACGCCTGGGCCTGTTCGTCCAATTCCGCCCTGCCACTGGGGAAAGAAATCGGCGTAACCCTTTTATCTACCAATTCGTCGGTTATATCCGATGCCTTGGTGTTCAATCTGTTGCTCAAATCTCGAAATTTTTCGCGAATCTCCTCTTCTTCGGCGTCGAGTAGCCGATTTGGAGGAATATCGTGCTCTGCAGGATCGCTGGTGTACTTATTCTTTTTGTACTCGGCCCTGACCTTCTCGGGGCGGCCCGTCAGCAAGCCAGGAAGTCCGTAGCTGTTGATTGCACGGCGAAAGGAATCGCGACCCACGTAGAACAGATCCGGATCCTGCATATGTGCAAAAGACTGCAAGAGCACAAAAAACGCGAGCAAAAGAGTGACCATGTCCGAGAACGACACGATCCATCCGGGCGGGCCTTTTTTTACTTCTGGCGGTTTTTTTCCCGGGGCCGTGCTCATCTGTACAGACTCCTCGAGAGCATGACGATTTCCAGAGCAGGCTCGATATCCAGGCCCGGCTGAATCGCAGAACCAGTCATCGAAATACTGAATCGTTCCGGGTCCAGGCGTTTGCTTTCAGTGAAATAGCGTAAGACGCTATAGGCGCGTTCGCCGGAAAGGGTTGCCGTGTACCCGGCTGTCCCCTGTGCACTGGTTTCGCTGATGATCACCTGGCAGGGGATGAGGTTCAGGAAAGGGGTAATGACGTCCAACAGCCTCTTGCCCCCGGTTTTCAGCCTGCTGCCACGTCCATAGAAAAGTTTCGCCGAGGGGATGCGAACTGTTTTGGCATCCGTATGAGCTGCCGTCTTGTCGATATCGGAAGGCGGCTTGGGGTTTTTGATGGGCTGCGGGGGTTTGCCCGTCGGGAATTCGCTGCCCTCCTCGGTACGGTCGATCGGCTTTTCGGGGGGAGGCACTTCCGAATCGGGAATAAGGCGCGGATTGTCGAATACGGACTTGTATATCATGCAGGGGAATATGCCGCTGAACTTATCCAGAGCGACTTCCTCAAAGGAGGAGAAGGACAGCAGCAACACGAAGAAACATAGCAGCAGAGTCATGCAGTCACTGAAAGTGACCATCCACTCGCCGATGATCGGTCCGCTGGACTCTTCAGGTTTTTTTCTTGCCACAGCCATCTAGATACTTTTCTTATTTATATTTTTATATGTGTATGCAATCAGACATTTAAATATTCGGTTTATAGTCTTGCCGACTGTTCGCAGAGACAAATGCCTGCATTTTCTCACGAACTCCCGTTGGGCTTTCGCCCCGAATCAATCCAAGGATGCCTTCCAGGATCATTTCACACAGGAAGATCTCTCGTTTGGATCTTGTCTCCAACTTGCCGGCCAGAGGAATAAACAGCAGGTTGGCCAACACCGCGCCGTAAAACGTCGTGATCAAAGCAACGGACATGCCGAGGCCGATCCCCGAAGGGTCTTCCAAATTACCGAGCATCTGCACCAGGCCGATCAGCGTACCGATCATGCCGAACGCCGGGGCACTGGAGCCCATGAACTCGAGTACTTTCTTTCCATTGGAATGTCGTTCCTGGATGTATTGAATCTCCAGAGACATTAGCTTTTCGATGGATCCTTCGTCCTGGCCGTCGACCACCATCTGCAGCCCTTTGACCAGGAAATCATCGCCCGCGCCTGCGATTTGCTGTTCGAGCGCCAGCGCGCCGTCGCGACGATTGATCGCCGAGTAGTTCACCATTTTCTGAACCAACTCCTGCTCGGTCGCTTGTTTGCAGAAAACGGTTTTTTTGACGACCGAAAAGATTCGCAACAATTGGCCCATAGAGAAATGAATCATGCTGGAAGCAATCGTTCCGCCTATTACGATGGACATGGATGGCAAATGCAAAAACACTCGCGCGTCTCCACCGCTGAGCATTGTCAGTAGCACGCAGCCGAACCCAGCTACAAGTCCTATAATCGTCCCAAGGTCCACGGTCTAGTTCTCCTGATCGATGCGTTTCATTTCGCTGAAAAGCAAAGCCGCTAGCTTACGATCCGGGATTTCGGCAAGGATTTTTCCAGCACGTCGATCTTCCATGAGGTGGAGGATTTTCACTGCATCGTCCCGCTGATTATTGTTCCACATTGCCAGAATGATTGCCGCCCCAGAGGACGTATCCATGCTCTGATACTTGGCCGCTATCTTCTTGAGATTGTCCGCCTCGGTCTTGGTGATGCGAATCAGGGCTTGCAGGAGTCGTCTTCGCTCCTCCTTGAGTTCATTCAATGGAGTTGCGAGACGGCTTCGCAGCAAATCCAACTCCTGCGCTTGCTGTTTGAGCATGTCTTCAGTCATATCCATGCGTTTTGCACGCTGCTCCAGAGCTTTTTCCTTCTGTTTCAAAACAGACGTTTTGTGACGAAGCTCCTTTATCAGCACCTCCAGCTCTTGCTCTATCGGGCGATTCTTTTTTATATCCTCCCTGACCATGTCCCACCCAAGCGAATCAGCGGAAGTTGCCTGTTGCGCTTTGGCGGCTTTCGGCTTGGCCGAACCGATGAATATCATTGAAATTCCAAATGAGGCGCCAAAAAACACGATCGCCACGCCAATCAGGATCAATAGTTTCTTATTCTTGAACATGTCCTGCTCCTGTCAAACCCAGGGCCGACGAATCAGCCGGCCTGAAGTTTCCTTTCTTCTTCAATGCGAGCCTGGATGTTCGCACGAGCAAACGAAACCTGTGCGATCTCATCCAGGACTTTCTGTTCCAGTTTCATTTGCTCCCTGAGGTATCGCTGGCGAGCCTCTTCCCTGAGCCGCTCCAACGTCTCGCGGGAAGTGCGAATCTGCATTAGTCGTTCTGTGATTTCAGCTCGCTGCGATTCCAATTCCTTCAGCTTTGCTTTCAGTCGTTTCAATTGGTCATGAACCTTGCCGGAGCAATCCATGAACACCGCCTGGCGAGGTAAGCGATCTGGAAACGCCTCGCTGGACAGATCGCTCAACGCAGCACGCAGCGTCGCCTGACGACGGAAAATTTCCTGATGTGCAAAGGCGATCTTACGGGACATTGCAAACAGTTCAGACCGCAGGGCCTTCTCCCGCTGAATCGTCACGTCCAACAGACGCTGTAATCGCCAGTGAAAACGTTTCATCGGCCGACCTCACTTCCAGCCGCCGTAGAATGTCCCGGCTCGCCCGGCATCAGGGCATCCCAGGATCTGGTCAAATCACACATCCTGGCGACCGTTTCATCAAAACTGGTCCGCGTTGTGAGCGGCTGGACCAAAAAGTCATTGATCCGGTCGATCAGCGAAATCGCCGTGTCGATACGACGGTTCGCACCTCGCGCCAAAGCGCCGATGTTTATCAGATCTTCGGCATCCTGGTAGGTGGAGTAAATCGCTCGCAGTTTCTGGGCGGCGGCCATGTGCTCCGGTGTCGTCACTGCGGACATCAGTCGGCTGATGCTGTCGAGAATGTCAACCGCCGGATAGTGCCCGCGTGCAGCCAGCTTTCGCGATAACACGATATGGCCGTCGAGCAGAGCACGAACGCTATCGGCGATAGGATCGTTCATGTCGTCGCCTTCGACCAGGATGGTGTATATCCCGGTAATGCTTCCTCGAGCGGTATTGCCCAGCCGTTCGGTAAGTTTCGGCATCAGCGAAAATACGCTCGGGCAGTATCCCTTGGTCGTAGGCGGTTCGCCTGCGGCCAGGCCGATTTCCCGCTGCGCCTGGGCGAATCGCGTCAGAGAGTCCATCATCAACAGAACGTGCTTCCCTTGATCGCGGAAGTATTCAGCCACTGTGGTGGCGGTGAAAGCGACCTTGACGCGCTGCACTGGCGACATGTCCGAAGTCGCAACGGCCACGACGCTGCGGGCCAGTCCTTCCGGGCCCAGCGATTCGTCCATGAATTGCCGCACTTCCCGCCCGCGTTCGCCCACCAGTGCGAGCACATTCACGTCGGCTTCGCTGGAGCGGGCTATTTCACCAAGCAACGTGCTTTTGCCAACACCGCTACCGGCGAAAATGCCAATGCGTTGACCCTTGCCGCATGTCAACACTCCGTCAAATGCGCGAATTCCGAACGAAAGAGGTTCGGTGATGGGGATGCGACTCAGCGGCGACGGCGACGTGTTGTCCAGGGAGCGATTCTCCACTCCCATCAACGGACCTTTGCCGTCGATCGGCCGACCCAGACCATCGATCACGCGTCCGAGAATCGACTCGCCCAGCGAGATGGTGCGCGGGCTCGTTCGTGCAATGACCGGATCGTTGGGAGCGATGCCCTCAACGCCTTCGAGGGGCATCAATATTCTATATTCGTTGTGGAATCCGATTACCTCTGCCGGAACCCGTCTGCCGTCGGAAAGGCGGATATCGCAAAGGCAGCCGACCCCCACCGGCGGACCCTTCGATTCGATGGTAAGACCCGACACCCGAACCACCAGCCCGCGACATGGCAGCAGGTTCGCCTTAGAAAGGCGCATCTGATATTTTTTCAGGTCAACCGCCATCAGAGGCCTTTCCGCATTGAAGTATCTCGGCTATGTCTTCCAGGTGGCCCGCCGGAGAAGAATCGATCATTCCCTCGGAAGTCTCCACCACACACTCGGCCGGACCCACGCCAGGGTCCGCCAGGAAACGAATCTCTCCACCGCCCATTCGTTCGGCGTCAGTCAGCACCATTTCGCTGCGAGCGTGATCTTCCGGGTTCAGGCGAACCACCACGTCCTTGCGGGAAGATATATGGCAAAGGGCTTCTTTGATGATCGGCTCGATTTCATACCGGCCGGCCTGGATCTCCTGCATGAGCACTTTGCGTGCAATTCCAAGCGATAGCTCAAGCAACTGCTCTTCCGCCTCGGCCACCACATCTTTGCGATATGCACCCAGTTGTAACGCGGCTTGTTCCAATGCCCTGCGCGCCTGATAAAGGTGCTGCATTTCCACGTCCAACGCCTGCTGCATCTGTGCTGCCGTCTGGGCTGGGTCCGGCTGTGCTGGCGAGGCGGGACTCCCACTCGCTTCGACTGCGCCGACGACCGTAACCGAAGCGATCGGACTGGTCAGCGATACCGAAATGTTGCCGGCTGACGTCATTCGACTTCCTCGAATTTCAGATCGCCCTTATCATTCAGAGTCCGCAAGGCCTTGAGGATTTCCTCTCGCGCTGCCTCAATTTCTTCAGGCTGGGGGTCTGAAAGCAGGGAAATTTCTTCGTCGAGCGCCGCATTGGCTCGCTCTGAAATATTGTCTCGAATTTTGGCCGCAGGGGCCGGCTGAGCGTCAATCAGCGCCAGTGCCAGGCTGCGGGCATTCACCATACGCAAGACTTCCTGCATGGCTCGCTCGGCAACCATAGGCAGGTCTTCCCAGATAACCATGAGTTCCTGAACGGCCTGGCTTGTTTCGGCATTATTCTCGCTCAGGCCTGTCATCAACTCGTCGCGAGCGTCCTGGTTCAGGCCGCGAAGCAACAGGGCGACCCTTCGGAGCTTTTTTTCCTGCTGCAAGTCATCTTCAGGTTCAGGAGCAGCCTCAGCCGCTGCTTCTTCCTCTTCATCGTCTTCCGGTTGGTCACTTTTTTTCAGTCGATCTTCCAGTATTTCCGCAACTCGGAGACGGGTTTCAGGATGCGCGGCCTTGCCGCTTACCATGCCGGTGACAACATCCTTCCGCAGGGCCTCCTCGATCAGATTCAACAGCTCCGTGCTCTTTTTGGCCGACAATTCGGCAAACACCAGGGCGACGACCTGCGCCGATTCGCCGAGCAGTGCCTTGGCCAAATTCTCTGCCGGAAGCTCGCGAAGATTCACAAACGGATCTCGCTGTTGAACCAGCCGATCCACACGGATCAGGACGTCCGCGGAGCGTTCTTTTCCGATCGCGTTTTCGACGATAGCCTTAACCAAATTGGTTTTTTCTGCTTTCCCGTGCAGCAGGCCGAAAAATTCATCCACGGTCTGGACCACTTCCTGGGATTCCAGTTCGCCCCCGGATTCCAGTACGGCGATCTCGGCGACGATCTGCGTAAGCGTTTCCGAAGGCGCAGACTTCAACAGCTCACCGGCCGTGACCGGGTCCAGACTCGCCAGCAACAACGCCGCCTTTCGCGCTCCGCTCAACTCCACTATACCTCTCCCTTCTCGCTTTCAGCCCAACTGAGGAACAACCGCTTTACTTCTTCGGGGTTCTCCTGCAATGCGTGCGTAATGCGTGTCCGCAAAGCGTCGGAGGTCATACCTGCACCGCTGGCCGGCAGAAGATTCTCCGCCCCGGCCGGCTGGCCTTCCAGCACAGCCGCCAGCTCGGCCTTGGAGATCTTCTTGCCGCCGAACATCTTCAGTACCAGCAGCGCTCCAAGGACCAGCAGGCCCAGCGAGATCTGCTGGAGATACTTCATGATGTTATCCACTGAAAACATTCCCGGTTCCGGTAGTTCCGGCTCGACGGGCGGCTGATAGAACGATGCTTCCTGCACTGCGATGGCAGAGGCGTCTTTCAAGCCCAATGCTTTCTGGATGATGGTTTTGACGTCATCAATCGTGAGAGTTACGGCCGAGGCTGCGGCCGGATCGTTCGGATCGCTGCTGCCCGAAAGATCCACCATCGCCGCCACCTGAATATCTATCACTTCACCTGGAGGCGTGGATTTTTCTTCCAGCGACTTGGGATAGTCATTTTCCGTGGTGATGGTTTCTTCGGTGTCTGGTTTTATCTTGGCATCTTTGTCGGCCCCGACAGCGCCAGCGGGAGTTTTACTCTTGTTGACGGTTTCTTCACGACGTTTGAGTGCCTCACCCCAAACTTCCGCCGTAGTCCTGCTTGTGGTGCGATCGATCGTGGCTGAGACCCGCACGATGGCCTTGCCGGGTCCGAGCACCGGGAGGAGCAGGTCTTCGGCCTTGCGGGCGAGGTCATTCTCGACCTGTCGCTGATACTCGTGCATCGTGTTGGCGATCTTAGCCCCTTCGTCCTGGCCTCCGCCTGTGAGCAGCGTCGGGCCGGCCGCGTCGATCACCTGCACGTTCTTGGCATCGAGGCCTTCCACTGCGCCGGCGACGAGGTTCACAATCGCCGAAACGTTGCTGGAAGACATTCGTCGCCCGGCCCTGAGTTTCAAAGTGATCGAGGCGGTGGCTTGTTTATTGCTCGCTGCGAACAATTTCGCGCTGGGCTTGGCCACAAGGACACGGGCAAATATAACGCCATCGATCAGTTCGATCGACTTGGCCAGTTCGCCCTCGATGGCCCGCTTGAATTTGATCTGCTGCTCGCCCGGGCTCGATCCGAACGACTTGACGTCCAGGATGCTATAGCCAGCCTGCTCGCCGGTCGGCAGTCCCTGGCCGGCCATGGTCAGTCGCATCGCGTAGACCTGCGTCTCATCCACATAGATAGTTGACCCACCGTCACGAAGTTCACTGGCGACCTTCGCATCGCGGACTTTCTCATAGATCTTGGCCGCCTCGGCCGGGGCCAGTCCGCTGTACAGCAGGGCCAGATGTGGCTTGCGGGCCCAATCGACCGCGACGACAGCCGCTCCGATGCATGCCAGCAACAGCACGATCAGCGCCGCTCGCCGGAACAGTCCCGCTCGCTGCCACACCTCGCTCAAGTTTTGGAAAATATCCGCCACTGTTATTCACCGTCTTCCGTTTTCGACTGGAAACGAAAGTCCTATCTATTGCCTCAGACCTGCATCCGCATCGTTTGCTGATAGGCCTCGATCACCTTGTTTCGCACGCCCATCAGGAGCTTGAAACTCAGGTCGGCCTTCGCCACTGCATGGACTACAGGCAAGGCATCTTCGCTTTTGCCCGAGATAAACTCGTGGATCGCCTGGGTCGACGCGCTCTGGTCCTGGTCGACCCGGTCGATGACTTTTTTCAGCGTCTCGCCGAATCCGCCTTTGCTTTGCTGTCCGGCCGGCCCGGTCGGTCTGGGCGACAAGGCTGGTGTTATGCCAGTAGTTGGTTGTATGCCCGCCATGATTACTCCTCAATCTATCGCAGTAGTTCCAGTGTGATGTCCATGCTGTCCTGATATCGCTTCAAGATCACCGCATTGGCCTGGTAGGCCCGACTGGCGGTGATCATGCGCGTCATTTCCAACGGCAAATCGACATTCGGCATCAAAACATAGCCGTCGGCATCCGCATCGGGATGGCCTCGCAGCAAGACCTTGTTAAAATCGGTGCTATGGTCCTGGGTCACACCAACAACATTGACGCCCTGGAGTTCGGACAGCAGAGTTGACAGTACGACGGTTTTGCGCCGATACGGCTCGCCGGTTTCGGTTCTCGTGGTGTTGGCGTTTGCGATGTTCGATGCGCCAACCTCCATCTTCAGCGCACTGGCTCGCAGGCCTGAAACCGCTATGTCCACTACAGAATTTATTCCGTTAATGCCCATTTTCGTATTCCTTCAATCGATCAGGTTCGGCTGGTGATCGCCATTTCCATCTGCTTGTACATTTTGTTCAGCAGGCGAACGTACATTTTGTATCGCACGCCGTTTTTTATCATTTCGCCGACCTCAGTATTCAGGTCCACGTCGTTGCCCTGGCTGTCAACCGAGGTGGTCATCGGCTCGAAGAACTCGGCCTTAACGTCGGCCAGTCGGCCCTTTTTCGACGCCTGCATCGCATCGGCCATGAACTCATGAAAATTGACGTCCTTGCGGCGATAGCCGGGCGTATCCATGTTCGCGATATTGTTGGCGATGGCCTTGCCTTTAAGCCTGGTGGCCTTCATTCCAACCTGAATCAGTTCCGCAATGTCGATTCGCTCAGGCATTGTCTTTCTCCGTTGTGATAATTCCCCGATCGACTGGACGGGTTGCCTTCGAACGTTCGGGTACAACCTTCAGGACCGATTCGGCCGACGAGGATGAGTCATGCCCCTGCTTGCGATAGCGACGCAGCTTATCTCGCAGCGTCCGATCGGTGATGCCGAGCAACCTGGCCGCTTTCGCCTGGTGCGACCCGGTCCGGCGGAGCGCCTCGAAAATGGCCGTCCGCTCCAACTCCTGCAGCGAAAGGCTGTATGCCTTGGCGGAATTCAGCAAATCGGCCAGTTCTGTGCCGTTGCTGCGCGGGCTCGCCTGCAGTTCTCGAACCAGATGCGGTGCGCACGCCAATGACAGAATCGGCCCTTCACCAAGAATCAAGGCCGTGCGAACCACGTTGCGAAGCTGGCGGACGTTGCCAGGCCAATCGTACTGGCCGAACAGGCTCAGCATGTCCGCATCGAGCTCTGTAATCCGCCGCCGGACCTCTCGGCTGTACTGGTTGATGAAGTACCACGTCAGTATGGCGATGTCGTCTTTTCGTTCACGAAGCGGCGGCACGTGAAGCTGCACGCCGCAAATCCGGTAGTAAAGATCCTGGCGGAAGCTGCCCTTCTCGATTAGTTGCAGCAGATCCTTATTGGATGTGCAGATGATCCGGACGTTCACACTGACCGACTCGCTGCCGCCGACGCGTTCAAAATCCTGCTGTTCCATTACCCGCAGCAGCTCGGCCTGTAGACGAGGGGTCGTTTCCGATATTTCGTCCAGAAGCAGCGTTCCGCCGTGGGCGCGTTCGAAGCGGCCTTTGTGCTTGGTGTAGGCGCCCGTAAAAGCGCCTCTTTCGTGGCCGAACAGTTCGCTCTCCAAAAGCGACTCGCTAAGCGCGGCGCAATTGACGCGTATGTATGGGCCATCCACTCGATTGGAGTGGCGATGGACGTGGTACGACATCAGTTCCTTGCCCGTTCCGCTCTCTCCGACGACCAGCACAGGCACGGACGTGGGCGCCACTTTGCGGGCCAGGTTCAGCGAGTCCAGGAATCGTGTATTTCGGCCCGCGATCTGATACAGGCAGCGGCTGTCTTTTTCCGCAGCTGCGGCCAACGGCGCGTCGTGGTTTGGCAAAATCGCGTCGAAGAGTTCCTCGGCGGCTTTTACTGAGATCGGCTGGACGAGCACGTCTTTGCAGCCGTCACGCATGGCCCGAACCGCGATGCCGGCGGAATCATTCTCGATAATCACAACCACTGGCAGTTCGGGATCGGTTTCCTTGGCGATTTGGATGAACTCCGAGCCGTCTCCGCCGACTAGCCTCAAGTCTGCCAGTACGAGATCCCATGGTCGTTCAGCCAGCTTTTGCAGTGCGTGCGTGCGATCGGAAGCCACCGTACCGCGAACGCCACGGGCTGCAAGCAGCTTGAGCAATAGCCCGGTGGTTTCCGGCCCGTCGTTAACTATCAGCACATTTTGTAATATTTGATCAACCATTCCCTAATCCGTGGGTCAGGCGGAATCCTTTCCGACTCGTCGATCTATGTGTTAGTGGTCTTCTGCGACTCTTGCGTACTTTTGTCAGCTGCTTTCGATTTGATTCTCTGTTGCCTTCGTTGCTCGGAATCTTCGGCAGCCTGCTTGAGGACGTCCTGCGGCTTATTCATCCGATTCCATTCCAACAGATGCTTTTGAATCTGAGCGACGTGGCTCCACTGAGAAGTCGGATCATCACTCAGCAGCATGTTGTAATAGCCCAAGGCGCCATCCGGATCCTTGATCCGCTTGCAGTTGCCCAGTTGGAACAACACCCACGCGCGGTCCGCTTTAGATGGTTCACGATGCATGAGCATCTCATATACTTCCGCAGCCTGCTCAAGTCGCCCGGCCCGGAACAAAGAATCTCCGAGCAACATCGGGCGGAACACCTCTCTGGCGGAAGCCACGCGGAACTTTCCCAGCATTCTGGGAGTTATTTTCGATTTGCCCTGATCGTCGACCGGTGATTCGACAGCAACGGGAGTTTTCACGGCAATGGTTGCCGAATCGTCTGGTGCGAGCCTATTGCCGTCATTAGGGGACGACGGCATTTCTGGGGCTTCCTTCACTGGCTTGGCAGCTATCGCCGAAGACGGCCAGGCTCCTGCCGGCAAAGGAGATATAACCTGCTTGCTGCGAATCGTTACGGCTTGCTCTTGTGAACCCGCACCCAGCATATCCGGCAGGGGTTCAGGCTCAAGCTTCGGGGACAAGATGAGGGTGGAAACCGGCTTTTGCGCGACCCTGTCGGCTGGTTTCGTTGTGCTACCTGGAGCGGTCGTGACAGCCGGCTTGGCGGTCTGCGGAGTGGAGATGGGGGCTGGTTTTGTTTTCGCCGAAGCGGCTGCCACCTTGGCCGGAGTCGCCAACGGCCACGAAGAAGTCCCAGGCCGTGGTTGGCTTTGCTCAGCCGAGGTATCTGGCGCCTTCAGGCCAGTCAACCAGAGCTTGCGCCTGGACTGGTGAACCCGTTTTCTCGCACTGGCCGGCTGGGTAGTCGCGTTCTGCGCGGCCGGGGCGGTCGACATAAGCAAAGCCAAAGAAACTATTGTCAAAGTGATCCCAGTGCGAGCGGTCATTTGTCCTGCCCCTCCTTCATGAATATTGCTGCAGTCAACACATCGGCCGCCAGACCATATTCCTCTTGCTGAATATACGCCTGGCCGAGAATATCACTCACCCTTTGGCGAATCTCGTCAGAACATTCCACATACGTCAGAGGCCGAGTGAGAGTGATTGCTTCCTTGGGCCTTTTGGTTTTCAGATAGATTTCCGCCAACAGGCACACGGATTCATGGGCGGACGGGCCGGCCTCCATTTTCGGCAGAAACTCCACTAACGTGCGCTCGGCGGCGGGAATGTCGTTTTCCGCCAGGTAGCAACGCGCCAGTTCCTGCGACAGCTTCGCTTGCAGCACCATGTCGCTGAGGGCAAGCATATGATTTCGGATCAGGATGGCCCCTTTTTCCGGTATGCCCATGTCGCGATATATTTGCGACATGCTGATGGCAAATTTCGCCGTCTGCCCAGGCGTCAGCGATAATTTCCCCAGCCGGTGCATCGCATTCATGGCCAGGATATACTGCTTGCGTCTCATTTCCACTTCCGCCAGGTCAAGGGCAGCCTGTACGTACAGATCACGCGGCGGACTGTACGCCAAGGCGCGATAATATGCCGCAGCTGCCTCTGCGTCGTTGCCCGCCAACGCTTCCGCCTGCCCGATCAGCATGTACGCTTCGGCCAGACCTTCTTCCTGGGTATCCGCCAGCCCGAGGTATCGAATCGCCCATTTTTTAGCTTCGTCCATCTTGCCAAGGCTTGCGAAACATTTTGAAGCCCCAATACATGCCTTGCGCTGCGATTCGCTCGACAACTCTTTGTAGTACATGCCTCGATAAGCTCGAATGGCCTCCTCGAACAAACCCGCGTTCATGGTCGCCTCGGCAAGCTTCATGTACACTTGATCGGAAGTGTGGCTGTCGGGATACTGATCCAACATGTTCAGCAAGTCAGCCCGCGCTCCGGTGTAATCCCGAAGTCGGATTCGCATATCGGCCGACTGGAGAAGAGCAACCGGGGCGCTGGGGTTTCTGGGAAATCGCTGAGCGATCAACTGGTATTCCCGCATGGCTGCATCCACTTCACCGGCACACTCACTGAGGACGGCGTAGGCCAAGCGCCCTTCGGGCAGGCGGGGATCGTCGGACGCACGCAGGAACAGCCGACGCCATACTGCCTTGGCTTCATGGTGGAGCAGGTCTCTCTGCTCGGAGAGCATGACGTAGGTTTGAGGGTCATGAACCGTGATTCGTTGTCCGTCATAGCTGCCGATCAAACCGGTGAGGCCGCAGCTGACTTCACTCAGGCGCTGCTCGGTAATGTTGGAATAGCGAAGCGAAACTGCCCGGCTGCGGGCTGGGGCAGAAACGCCGGCCCACTCCAGTTGCAGTTCCGCCTTGGCAACGAAAGCAGCCAGCAATTTTTCGATCCCTGTGCGGGTGCACGCTACAGAGAATCGCCGCTGGCCCGACTGAGAGAGGTCGCGAGATACTTGCGGGCCGAGCACCGCGCCTTCATGACGGCCCTGCCCGGTCCGAATCAACCTCAGAATTTCTGCCGCATCCGCCCCAATGAATGGGTCGTTAATGCGAATACTCTGCCAATCAAAGGAATCGCCCTTCCCGTAATATCCGAATACTTTTTCGCTTAATACTCGCGCGATCAGGAAGTCGCAATCCATCTCCAGGGGCAGCGGAGATTCAAGCAATGCCAAATCGGCAATCGCCTTATAGGTCCGCATTCTTGCCCGAAGGAACTGCTTGCCAAGCGCGTCACGAACGGCCAATTGATACCTTGCGACCGCCCGGATCAATGGCGAATCACTGATCAGAACCTTACTGTAAAGCTCGTCGGCTTTGTAATGCTGCCCCAGATGAACGTACGACTGTGCCATCCGAAGGCGGAGGAGATCGGTAATCAATTGATTGTCAGGCTGTATGCGCGACTGCTCCAACAATTGCGAATAGCCAAGAAGCGCCCGGGCGTATTGCTGCTCCGCCAAAGCCCGCTCACACTCCGCCCACGACGTCGGGGCAGGCTCGTTATCCACGACCGGCGAATCCTCGGGCACGCCCTCAGAATCTGAGTAGACCAGTTGCGAATCCTCCGCCCGAGCGCTAGGCTGCTCTTGGCCATTACGAGTCGATGAGTCTGTACTATCGCCTCGCAAGCCAATGGCCGCCTGTTGCATGTCGGGAGATTTCGCAGAGCTATCCTGGGCCGAGGGGCTCAGCCAGATCATCAGAACAACGACAGCGGCTATTAGTACCAGATTCGAACCAACCAGCACCTGCAACGTGCGGCCGCCGCCGGATGAGCCAGAAACATCAGGCTCCGGTTTCACCGAGGGGGCGGGAATCACCCCGCCACGCGAACCACCATAATCGGCAGTGGGTGCAGGCGTTGGCGCTGGTGCTGGCGTTGGGGAGGGTGCCTGCTCCTGCTGCTCCGCAGGCGCCTCGGCAGGCTCCTGTTCGGCAGAAGTCGCCGACTCGTCCGTTTCCACTTCCTCGTCACCAAGTTCATCAAGCTCAGTTGCCATCTGTGCTTCGCTTTGCTGCTCCATGCCCGACTCTGTGTCGGCATCTGGATCGTTCTCGATTGCTTCACTGAGTGAACTTTCTTCCTCACCCTCAGCTTTGTCCTCTTCCTCTTCATCGAGAGGACCGAACTCCTCCGCCATCTGCGCTTCAAGCTGTTTTTCGTAGTCCGCTTTTTTCTCCGCGTCTGGATCGTTTTCCAGCGTGGCTGACAATTCTTTGTCTTCCTGCTGCTCTTCCGACACTTCCTCAGCGGGCTGTTCTTCAGCCACTTTCTCGGCGGGCTGTTCTTCAGCTACTTCCTCGGCGGGCTCGCTCTGGGCGGAAGGCTCGGTTGCATCGTCTTCTGTCGCCTCGGCTGAATCGGTCTCCTGCTCTTGGGGAGTGGATCGCTGGACTTTTCGCTTCCCGAATTTCCCTGACCCTGCCTGAATCACCTCTATATCATCGGCGGCGAACTCCAGCCCACCGATCGTAAACGCCTCCTCGCTCTGGTCGGACTGCGAGCCTTGTGGCACCTGCTGGCCATCATTTTGGAGCTCTTCGGAATCAGCTTTTTCTTCCGCAGCCATTTATCTATTGTCCGCTTTTTGCACCAAGCGCAACCATTTACCATAGGCTGACAGCCCGATTGCGCAGAGACTCGTGCCAATCTAAATGCAATGTGCATGCCAAACACTTTATTTAGTCGGAATATAAGCGTAAGTGCTTGAATAACAAACTAGTACACTCGTGGCAAGGAGTTGGGTTCACGAGATGATACATCGCGAGCGTCTTGTTTTTATGCAGCATGTGTTTGGTTTTTGCCCTTGGAATATCGGGCAGGGAGAAAGGTTATGCGCGTGCCGGTTCCTGGGGAAGCTCGGCAGAGCGAGCAGGCGCTGGAGGTTTTTGGAATCTCGATTAGGGAGAAAGGTTATGCGCGTGCCGATTCTTGGGGAAGCTCGGCAGAGCGAGCAGGCGCTGGGGGTTGAATGTCGTAGCGTTTGAGTTTCGCGTGAAGCGTAGCCCGTGTGATGCCCAGCAGCGCCGCCGCTTGGGTGCGCTGCCACCCGGTCTCTTGCAACGCCCGCAGAATGAACTCCCTCTCGGCTGTCTCCAGCGAGAAGTCTGCGTCGCGGCGTTTGGTTTCAGTAGCAGAGGCCGCCGGCCGGGCGAGCTCCACGGGCGTGTCGAGAATCAACTCTTCCGGTGCTACTCTGTCGGAGTTACAGAGGATCAATGCCCGGTCAATCACGTTTCGCAGTTCGCGAACGTTACCGGGCCAGTTGTAACCGGCAAGTCGATCCAACGCCGCCTTCGTGAAGCCTTTCACCCGGCCAGCGGATACAATCTGTGAATTGGCTAGAAAATACTCAGCCAACAAGGGAATGTCCGACCGGCGCTTGTCGCTTGCCAATGCTGGCAACGTCACGGGGAAAACGGCCAGCCTATAGTACAAGTCGCGTCGGAATTTTCCCTTTTCCACATCTTCGAGGAGATTACGATTACTGGAGGCAATAATCGTGGCCTCACAACATATATCCTGCGTTCCACCTACCTTGCGGAACGTTCGTTCTTGCAGAACTCGGAGCAGCTTCGCCTGTAATTCCACGGGCATTTCCGATATTTCGTCCAGGAAAATCGTCCCGGCGCCCGCATGAGCGAAAAGGCCTGCCTTCTCGCGGTCGGCGCCGGTGAACGCGCCCTTGACGTGCCCGAACAGTTCGCTTTCAAGCAAATTTGCGGTCAAGGCCGCACAATTCACAGCCACGAACGGGCCGTCGTTTCCACATCGCCAGGCGTGTACGGCCAGGGCGGCCAATTCCTTTCCCGTGCCAGTGGAGCCAAGAATCAGGACCGGGTTGCAGCGGCTCTCGGCAATCATGCGAATCATCTGAAGGGCCTTGCTCATGCCTTCAGAGCGACCGACGATCTCGACGCCTGGCGGACATTCGTCGCAAAAGAACTTGTCCTGCCGGGCAGCTTTTCTGGATCGCTCCGCTCCGACTCCAGTAATGAGCTTGTCGATTTTATGGTCGGAGATGGGTCCAGCGAGGTAATCCATCGCCCCGGCTCGCACAAAACGAACAGCCAGGTCTACATTGGATTGCTCGGACGCAACGACAATCGGCGTTTCACCAACACTCGGCGGCGCCTGTTTCAGGAAGTTGAGTATTTCGTCTTCACCCAACAGCTCGGAGAGGATAATAAGGTCAACTGTGGAGCAGTCTCCCCTCCCGGCTAAAGAACGAATATCCTTGGCTGTCAGAACCTTGGGCACATATTGAAGAAGCGACTGGCGGTCCAGGCCCGCGGGGGCAGGCCCGACAAGTAACACGCTTTGGAGCATTGCCCTCTGGTGCCTAGCCACGACTGCCCCTCCCGCTTTGCCAATGACCGCGCAATGTTGCACTTGCTGTGGTATGCGGATGCCGATCGGACAGGATTGAGCACATAGAGGGACAGCCGGTCCTTGTAAGACCGCAAGTGTAGGTGATCCTGGCTTTCAGGCTTCCATGCCCAGCTGCCATGATTTCTCCAACAATCCAGCGTCGTCATTCCACTTGGCCGACCCGAACGCAAAGACCCGTCCCTGGCTCCTGCGCTATATTCGGACATCTGTCGGCCGGGCGACGACGCCCGCAACCATGAGTTGACCTGTAAGTCACCGCAACCGGCAACCTCGCAATACTCGGCAACATACCTAATTCCGCCACCTTCATGCAAGCATTTCCATGGCGTTATGGAAAAAACTTTTCGCATTACACCGTCTATAATCCCCACACGAATCAGCTATTGCGAATAGTAGCTCGCCGTTAACCTGACAAACCAACAGCAGTCAACAGCGCGCCCAAACCGGAAACATCTTCCGGATAACCGGAAATCTTTTCCGTATATCCTTCCAGTCACAGCCGCAGTTATTACTCGCCTCGCGGCTGGGGTATTTTTGTAACTACCTATATATAAATTGATTGGAGTTGTTTTTCGGAGCTTTGAAATGCAATTGGCACGCGTATTGCAAATGAATTGGCTGCCACGAGTATCGTCTCGTGGGAAATGACATGAATACAACTGGACAAAACCTGGCGAACATAGTGCTACAAGCGGTCATGCCGCCAACGACAACTCCTCCGTCGTTTGGTGGCGGTCGCTCGTCGTCAGATTCCGTCCAGCGCAGCGCGGCTCGCGGCCGGGAATTCACTTCAGGCAGAGACTCGAAGCAGACCTCGACTGACCCCAGACATACCCAACAATCCAGCCGTCCTGGTTCCCAAGCCGCTTCGTCCAGACGCGATGCAACAGTCAATCGCCTCAGTCAGCAAACAGTATCCGATGAAACCATTCAGCAGTCGCAGCCGGTTGAAGCTGTCGAAGCACCTCAAAGCCCATTCGCCGACATCATTGCACAAATGACGATGCAGGCGATACAGGCGATCGACGCTGAGGCGACCCAGGCCCAGCCGGACCTGCTTGCGGGCGAAGCGACGAGCACGGATACCCCGCTGAACGAACTGCTCGAGGCGACTTCGGGTGATGCGACAGTCACGACGACACTGCCGCAAGCCATCGTCGCAACCCCTGTCCTTAACAATATTGAGGAACTTCCCCAGGCGGTGACGGAGGCTCAAGCCGTTGTAGAGCAGCCCGAAACCACGATTGCTCCTCAGGTGACAATTGCTGCGACTCCGCAGGCCGACCAGGCCGTCCAGGTTGAAATGCCGGGACAGGCCGAGGCGGTCAACGAGGGTGAAATCGTCGCCGAAAGCCTCACCGAAACCAGCGGAGCCGAACTCGGCGAAGTCGTACTCACCGAAGTCAAGCCCGGCGAAGTCGAACTCGCCGAAGTCAAAACTGGCGAAGTCAAAACTGGCGAAGTAGTACTCATCGAAGACGTACTCAGCGAAGTCAAGCCCGGCCAAGCCGAGCTCGGACAAGTCGCCAGCACGCTTCGGCAGAATACCGCCGAGACAGTCGAAGCAAAGCCAATAGACGCGCCAGAAACCAACGCGCCGGTTGCCATCAAGCCGCAAACGATCGATACCACCAAGGCGACCGTTGAGATTCAGCCTGAAGTTATCGCCAAGCCCACCGAACAGGTCGAGCCGGCAGCTCCGGCTCTCCGCGACGAGACGCAACCAATCCAGACCAAGGCTATCAAGGCTGAGACAACCCAGGCCACTGCGACACCGGCAAACACAGCCGAAAATCCCGACCGGTTCGCCGATACGCTGGAATCTCAAGTCGGTGAGGATTCCGCGCAGGCCTTCACGCCCAAGCCAAAGCAGACCGCTGTGATCAAGGAAGCCAAGGCGACGGTCGAAGCAGTGACCCAGTCGCAAGCTGACACCGACACGTCTGACCCGGCCAGAATCGTTCCTTTAGCGCAGGGCCAGACTTCGCAAGTCGATTTCGCCCCCGCGCCGGCTGCCGCACCGGTCTTCAACACAGCCGCAACGCCGGTTTCCAACCAGATCAGTGAAGCACTGCCAACAGTCGCCAAGGCGGGCGATCGGGTAGTGATCCGCCTGAACCCGCCGGAACTCGGCCAGGTCAAGGTTACCTTCACCGCGGATGGCAAGGACCTGCGGGCCGTGGTCGAAGTTGATAATGCCCGCGCGTTGGCTGAACTCCAGCGAGAGACGCCCTCGCTCGCGAGCCGCCTGGCGAGTGACGGCATTCAACTGAAGCGGATGGACTTTGTCCTGAACGAAACTTCCTCCCAGGCCGACGCCGGCAACGGCGAGAGGCAGGGGTGGCAACTCAACAGCGGCGCCAACTGGCAGCGACAGGGCCAGGGCGACCGCACCGGCGCTGAGGCCGAGCAAGTCGCATCGGATGATTCGCAGGAAGTGGATGATCTGAGCCAGGCATACGGCTCCGACGGCGAGCTGGCCTCGACGGTAAGCGATAAATCAATCAACGTTTGGATCTAGGAACGATTATGACGCAACTTAATTCAACAACACCGGCTTCCAGCGACATTCGCACAGACTTCATGAGGTTGATGGTCGCGCAATTGCAGAACCAGAACCCTCTGGAGCCGATGAGCAACACCGACATGACGGCGCAATTGGCGCAATTGAGCCAGTTGGAACAGATGGAGAACATGTCCAGCACGTTCCGGCAGGTGCTTGCAGCGAGCCAGAAAAGCCAGGCGGCGGGCATGATCGGCAAGTATGTCCGGTTTATCCCGGAAGGCAGTGATAAGCCCATCGAAGCCCGCGTGCGAGGCATTGAACTGCTGGATGACAATATCTACGTCGATGTCTTCAACAACGTCAAGTACACCAATGGCGGGGTCGAAGCCGAAGAAACGGACCGCCTCAACCAGCTCGACCAGGCCGATAAGATCACCCCGCTCGACACGTTCACCGTATACGGATACACGCCGGACGGATTGAAATTGAACGGCGGCAACGGGTCGCAGATTTCCGTGCACGACGGCAACGACTTCATCACCATCGAAGAATTGCTTAAAACGATCACTAATCTTTACCGCATTGATGGTAAGGAGACCTACAAAGCCAAGCTCATTGACAGCGAGATCCTGCTGGTCGATTCGACCGACCGACCGATGAGCGACAAGATGTTCATGGCCTTCGACAGTGCAAGCGGCGGCCAATTCGAGACGCCCCACTACATGAGACGACTACCGACGCTTTCGGAGATTACCTCCATTCGAGATTAGCCACAGGCGTAAAAACCAAACTGTCCAGTTAAATAAAACCTTGCCACAGGTTCTTTTTGAGGAATAAACAATGAATGCTGCGCTACTATCTGGAGTTTCTGGGCTAGACGCCCACCAAAAGATGTTGGACGTTGCGGGCAATAACTTGGCCAACGTCAACACTGCGGGGTTTAAGTCTTCGCGTGTCACGTTTTCTGAAATGCTCAGCAACACGATCCGGCAGGCCTCCCAGCCGACCGCGACCACAGGCGGCACGAACCCGCAGCAGGTCGGCACAGGCGCGATCCTCTCGACTATTGACCGTAACATGAACCAGGGCAGCCTGATCGGTACCGGCCAGCCGTTGGACCTCGCGATCGAGGGTGCAGGCTTCTTCGTCGTCACGGACGGCCAGCAGGAATTATACACGCGCGTCGGCTCGTTTGCCGTCGATGCGTTGAAACGTCTGGTCGATCCGGGCACGGGCAATCGCGTCATGCGCATCGGCGACGAAGGCGAGGCCGACGGCTTCCAGCAAGCGGGCCAAACCGACATCCGCATTCCCTACGGCCAGGCCCTGCCGCCAAAGGCCACCCAGACGTTCAGCTATACGGGCAACCTCTCTGCTGACGCGGTCGAAAAGTTGACCATACATCAATTGAAGTCGGGCCTGAAATACTCGGAAGGAGCAACCGTCTCAGAAGCGACCCTATTGGCTGACCTGGATCAGGCTACGGACCTCACTACCGGCGACATAATCACGATCAGCGGCACGGCCAGAGACGGCAGCGCGGTCAGCTACAACTATACCGTCAATAGTGCTACATCCGCGGTAAGCGACCTGCTGAATGCGATCGGCAAAGGTACTGGAACAAAGCAGCAACACCAAGGCGCCCTCGCCAATGCCGTGGCCGATGCCGACGCCGCCGCCTACATAGTAAACAATGGTGGTGCAGCCGAAGACCTGATAGTCAAATTCGACAACGTGACCATGACGGTGGCCTCGCTCGCCGTTGGCGCAACCATGACGATCCAGGAACTGGCCACAGCCATCAACTCTGCATTTTCAGGTAAAGAGGGCACAGTCACTGGTGAGTTTGCCACCAACATCGCAACGGCCGTGGACCTCGGCGGCGGAAATTATGTGCTCCAGATCCAGGCTGAGGGCGAAACGCCCAATGGTGTGATTACCGACTTCGAGGTGAATTGCGGCGCCAATACCATCGAATTCGTGGTCGGCGGCGGCACCGACGTCGACGAAGCAGAGATCCTTGAAACACAGGCCGGCGGCGGCAACAATGGTTTCGTCGGCTCGACAGCGACCCTCAGCGATGGCGAAATCGTTCTGACGGATGACGAAGCAGGCTACAGCCTGACCGACATAAGACTCAGCATGGCTGCCAGTGCGACCGGATCGCTGGAGTTCCCCCCATTCTTCAAGATCATCGTTGCTGGCGGGCGGGCCAGTTCGAACACAAACATGGCGATTTACGACTCTGAGGGCAACAGCTATCCTATCTCGGCCACGTTCGTGAAGACCAACAAGACCAACGTCTGGGACCTGGTGATGACGGCCATTGGCGGAAATCTCGCCGATGTCCAAGACCGACGGATCGAGGGCATTACGTTCTTGTCCAACGGTAGTTATGGTGGGACGACCCTCGACCCGACCACCTTCCAGATTGCATACGGACACGACCCGGACAACATGCAAACCCTCTCTGTCGATCTGGGAACGATCGGCAGATTCACTGGCGTGACCCAGTTCGGCGGCCAGTCCACTGTGGCCCCCAGCGGCCAGGACGGCTATGCACCTGGCTGGCTTTCCTCGATTTCGGTTACCCGCGAGGGCGTGCTGGTAGGCATGTTCACTAACGGCATTCGTCGTAATCTCGCGTCGATCAAGCTGGCGACGTTCCAGAACGCCTCTGGCCTGGAAAGTATTGGCAACAATTACTACCTGCCGTCCTCGAACTCCGGCCAGGCAGTGGACACCCCAGGCATGTCAGGTGGTGCCGGTTCGGTTCGCGGCGGCACGATGGAGAGGTCCAACGTCGAAGTCGCCAAAGAGTTCGTCAACATGATCCAGGCCCAGAACGGCTTCCAAGCCAACGCCCGGACCATCACCGTCGCCAACGACGTGTTGCGCGAGTTAACCAACCTGATTAGATAACAAGGTAATGAATGAACGCGTTCCAGCTAATTGACAACCTCGCCCCGGTACTGATCAAGGGCCTGAACCCGCTGGAACGCCTGGAAAGCGCGGGAAGGGCCTTCCGCGGAGGCAAAGATTCAGGTTGGAGTTGGGTGCTGGCGATCGTTCTCACTTTGCTGGGGATATTAGCGGTGCTGGGCGTCATCCATGCCATTCAGGAATATCGACGGCGAGTGCGGCTTCGATCTTTCAACGCCCGGGCTGATCGGTACGGCCTGAGCGACGAAGAGCGATCTCTGCTGCAAATCATCGCCACAGGCGCCGGCGTGCGAGGCCCGGAAGAGCTTTTCGATTCCAACGATGCTTTTCGCCAGGGAATGATGGCCCCCTCGAACAGAAAAGGCGCCGGCAAGCAACTCGGCAAGCCGCTGGCCCAGCTATGCGGGTCATGCGCGAGACTGTTCACTCTGCGGGAAAAACTGGGCTTCACCCACCCGCATGAGCAGGACAGCCCCACCTCTGTCCAGGTAGGCGTGATAGCGAGGGGCACGACCCTGACGATTCTTCGCCAGGAAAGCCCGGCGAGTTTCGAAGCTGCCTCCTACGGCCAGAGCGACCAAGGCGAGTTGCTCGTCGAGCCGGAAACCGACATCGCGTGCTACCCAGGCCAGTCATGGATCGTTCGCTACGGCGATGGAGGCGTCCTATGGGAATTTGACGCCTGGGTCAGCCGGCAGATCGGCGTGATGGGCGCCCTGACGCCCACGGGCAGCCTCCGCTGGATCAACCGCCGGCGTTTCGAGCGAATTCCGACAAACCGGCGTGCATACGTTGCGAAATTTCCCTTCCAGCGAGAAGCGGGTACGCCGATGGAGCCGGAATTCGTCGCCGCAGAGATGACCGAGATCGCCGGGCCGGGCGTGCAGCTTCGGGCGCCGATTCGGGTCCACAAGAATGAACGAGTGCTGATCGTGTTCGAACTTCACAATGACACAATAATGGAAGGCGCCGGTGTGGTGCGCCACGTTCGCGGCGGCGCCATCGATCATGAATTTGCGGTCGAACTGCTTGGATTGACCACCTCGCAGATCGCAGACCTGGTCAGTGAAGGCACGGCCATGGCCACACAGAATAATGCCCGCCCTGAAACTTCGGCAAAGCCCGCCACGATGGAACGAGAGGGCTGACCATGAGTTCATCAATCAAAGCCGCCGCGTCGAGCATGCAGGCCCTGAGCCGGCAGTATCACGCGATTGCGCACAACATGGCCAACGCCAACACAGCCGGCTACAAGCGCCGGGTCACCACGTTCACGCAGGCCCTGCACCAGGCAACCCTGCCGACGAATGCAGAAAGCTTGCTTCCTCCATCTAACCTCGCCACCAAGGTCGTGCTCGACCAGACCCAGGGCGCCCTGCAGCAAACAGGCCGACAGTTGGATTTCGCTCTGGAGGGCGACGGGTTTTTTGCCGTCGACACGCGTGGCGGCACTCGCTACACACGAAATGGCGCGTTTCAACTGAATGCCAATCGCCAGCTGGTTGACGTCATGGGCAATACCGTCCAGGGCGCTTCTGGGCCGATCGTCGTTCCCTCCGGCGTACCCGTCTCACAGATTCGGCTGGAAAGTAACGGCCGGATGTATGCAGGCAACGTCGAGTTCGGCAAACTTCGCATGGTCGAATTTGAAGATCCAAAAACCCTCGTGCCCGTCGGCAACAACAACATGATCGCCGCCAGTGGCGCGACGACAAAAGACGCCACCAACACACGCGTACTGCAGGGTTATCAGGAATCGTCCAACGTAAACACTGTCGAGGAACTGGTCGGGCTGATCAGCGTATCCAGAATGTACGAAGCGAATTTAAAATCCATCAAGGCGCACGACGAGCAAATGAAACGAATTCTCGACGTGGCCATGAGCTAGCGAGCAAGGAGCTTTTCGATGCTAAGAGCATTTTCTACTTCCGCAACGGGAATGATGGCCCAGCAGACGGTCATCGACGTGATCGCCAATAACCTGGCCAACATCAACACCACCGGCTTCAAACGATCCCAGGTGGACTTTCAGGATCTGATCTACGTCAAGTTGGCCGAGGCCGGACGACAGACCGACTCGACCGCAACGGCCCCGACAGGCCTGGAAATCGGCAACGGTGTACGCATGGCCGGCACGGCGAAAGTCTTCACCCAAGGCGAAATGCAAAACACCGGCCGAAATCTTGACGTCGCAATCGAAGGCGATGGTTTTCTTGAAGTTGAAACAGCCGCCGGAACTCGCTACACGCGAGACGGCGCACTCCGCGTCAACAGGGACGGAGAGATAGTGACTGCATCGGGCTACAGATTGACTTCGAACATCAATATCGGTGATGCACGGAGTGTCAGCATCGGCCGGGATGGAACGATTACTCTCTTCAAAGCCGATGGCACGTCTACGAGTGGCGGGGCTATTGAGGTTGTGACGTTCACCAACCCCGCAGGTTTGAACAGCGAGGGCGAAAACCTCTACTCGGCCTCGCCCGGCAGTGGAGATGCAACTTCCGGATCGGCCGGATCGGACGGACGAGGTTCGCTTCTGCAAGGTTTCCTGGAGCGATCCAACGTCCAGATGGTCAAGGAGCTGGTGAACCTGATCACGGCCCAGCGAGCCTACGAGGTCAATTCTCGTGCAATCCGGGCGGGCGACCAGATGCTGACGACCGCTAATCAAATGATCACGTAAGAGGAATAACGACGTGTTGAGACAATTGCTGACATTCGCAGCCGCGATGGGCTTGATGGTTTCGGCGACAGTCGAAGCGAGCCCTTCGTTACGCCTGCACGTTCCACGAACGGTCAACGTAACCGACGAACTGCTGACGCTGGAAAACGTCGCTGTGCTTCACTCGGCCGACAAGGATCTGCTGCGCCTAGTCGGCCAAATTAAAATGGGCCGATCACCACGTCCGGGCGAATCCATCGTGATCGACCAGCATACGATTCTCGCGCGGCTGGCAAGTTCAAACGTCTACAGTCATCAGATCAAGCTAACCGGCGCCGGCCAAGTCGTGGTGCAATCGATCGCATCGGCAGCTGGACTGGCTACAACGACGAACATACCTCACAAGATCAACAATCAACTGACACTGAACATTCCGGCGGCTAATCTCATCCAGGCCGCACAGAAATATCTCAAGTCCAACCCGCTGGCCGGACACGAAGGCGGCATGCAGCTTTCGGGCAAGCCCTCCGACTTGCGACTGCCCGCCCCTGGCGGCAAATGGACACTGGACGTAACGCGGGCGGCCAAATCTCCCGCACGTCAACTGAAACTGCGGGTTCGTGTCATCAGCGGCGACAAGGAACTCGCCTCGCGAAACATTACATATCGGCTGACGTATCCGCATCGACAAATAATCGCCACAAGAAAAATTCCCGTCGGCCAGCAGATAACCGCCAAGAACACGGAAATACGTTCGGAGTTGCGTAATTATCCCGAGTCGAAGGTGTTTGTAGCCCCCTACGGCATGGTCGCCACTCGACGTATCGAGGTTGGAAAAGCAGTTCCGCCCAGTTCACTGCGGTCGCCCAAGCCGCAACTGGCGGTAAAACGAAACCAGACGGTCGTCATGAAAATATCCATGCGAGGCTTTTCGATCTCAACGTTCGGTATGGCGATGCAGGACGGCGTGGCCGGTGCCATAATCCGCGTAAGAAATATCGACACCAAACGTATCGTGAGCGCCCTGGTGACTGCAGACGGCACGGTGCAACCCATCGTGCAGAGGTGAATCAATGAACAAGTGGAAACGAATCGCGATGCTGAGTGTAATCGCGGCCTTGGGGTGCGGCTCGGCCTTGCAGGCTGGGTCCATCTGGCTGCGAAGCTCGCGGCGTACGCGCGAGCCGTTCACCGATGACATCGCCAGAGACGTTGGCGATATATTGACGATCATTGTGAACGAGAAATCGAAGATTGAAACCGCTACAAATCGAGGCCTAGGAAAGTCGACTGCACGAAGCGGCGAGACGAGCGGATCGCTGGATTTCAAGACACTGGAGAGCTGGTTCCCAAAAGCCTTGCAGACCGAGTTGTTCCAGTTCCCGGAGCTTAAATTCAACAGCAAGTCAAACCAACAATATGACGGTGCGGTCGATTACGACACGGACCGCAGCATAACCGACCAAATTACCGTCGTGGTTGAAGACGTCCAGCCCAACGGCAATCTGGTTATCCTGGGTCGGCGAACGCGAACGATCGCCGGCGACAGCCAGATCATTGAGATCAGCGGCATAGTGCGGCCTAGCGACATTACCTTCAGCAATACCGTTGCCAGCAGCCGCGTGGCGGATTTTCACGTCGTCCATCGAACCGAGGGGCGCGAGAACCGGTTTATTCGCCCAGGCTGGATGGAACGTTTTTTCAACATTATCAATCCGTTCTAAGTGACGGCAGACAGTACGGAGAATGCCATGCGTTGGCGAATTGGAATGATCCTGGCGGCGGCCCTTGCAACGGTCGCCTGCCCAATCGCTCGATCCGAGCGGATCAAAGACATTGTGGACCTCAAAGGCGCCGCAAGCAACCCGCTGACCGGTGTGGGGCTGGTAACCGGGCTGCAAGGGACCGGCGATGGATCGGCACTCACCAAGCGGGCTATGGCGAATTTCCTTCGTCGCCAGGGACTGATCGTCACCCCGGCCGAGGTGGACACACAGAACGCAGCCACCGTCATCATCAACGCAGAACTCGGCCCGTTTGCCATGGCCGACTCGAAGCTGGACGTAACTGTCTCCAGCTTCGCCGGTGCGAGCAGCCTCCTGGGCGGCGAGTTACAGCTTACCGGCCTGAAAGCCGCCGACGGTGAAGATTACGCCGTCGCACAGGGATCGATCGCCATCGGCGGTTTTGCCGCAACAGGCAAGGCCGGCTCGGTAACCAAAAATCACACCACCACCGGTCGGATTCCCGGCGGCGCGACCGTAATTCGCGAGGAGTTGGCCCAGCTGGTTGAAAACAATGAAATCACCCTGCTGCTCCGCAATGCCGATTTCGCCACGGCCCAGAATATCGCCGAGGCCGTCAACGGAATCTATCCCAACAGCAGCACGGCAATCAGCCCCGCCGCGATTCGCATCCGCGTGCCGGCTGCGGTCCGCAAGGCGAAACTCGCCAAGTTCATCTCACGAATCGGAGAACTTCAGGTGAAGGTTGACCAGCCGGCCGTGGTGGTCATCAACGAGCGGACGGGAACGATCATCGTCGGCGAGAATGTCGGCATATCAACCGTCGGGATTTCGCATGGTAATCTTTTCATCATCAAGGAAGAACAAGAGGCTGTTTCCCAGCCGCTGCCGTTCTCGCAAACAGGCACCACCGAAAAAACTCAACTGACGAGCATTCGCGTCAGTGAAGAAAAGCATCAACTGAGCGTCGTGCCGAAGCAAATATCCGTTTCCGAGTTGGCCCGGGCGTTGAACGCCATGGGCCTGACGCCGCGCGATTTGATTTCGATCTTCACCGCCCTTCGCAAATCTGGCGCGTTGCAGGCGGAACTGAAGATTATGTAGGAGCAGTCGTGAACGATTTGGACGCCATTGCCGGGCTCGCCGCGAACCTGCCGTCTTTGCAGGCTCCAGGCAGTATCACCAGCCTGCTGGGTAATAAAAACGCTAGCGCCACAGAACTCAAAGAGGCAGCCGAAGGCTTTGAAGCCGTGTTGCTGGAGAAACTTTTGCAGGAAATGAGAAAGACTATCCCGAAGTCGGGCTTGCTCGACTCGCCAATTTCAGACCAGATGAACGACATGTTCTGGTCGTTCCTGGCGAAGGATTTGGCCGAAAAGGGCGGGATCGGACTTTCAGGAGAGGTGTACCGACAGATGCAGAACGAAATGAATAGCCAGGCGAAACCGCCGGCTTTGGAGCAGCTATTATGATTTTTTCACCCCCAGCCAAAACACTGTGGAATGAGTTGCTCGTGATCCTGGACAAGGAAATCGAGCTGCTCAACCGCAAACGATCCGAGTTGGATTGCCTCACCGAGGTCATCGTCGCCAACAATGACAGAGGTATGGAAAAGCTCCTGGAGCAAATGGAGCAGACCCAGCAGGCACAGGCGGAGACCGACATTAAGCTGGATGCTCTTCGCAAGGCGCTGGCCAACGAGCTACAACTTCCGACGGAGCAAGTGCGGCTGTCCAGTCTGATCGAGCAATTGGAGGGAGATGATCGCCTGGCGGCCGACTATCGAAGGCAACAGATCGTATTGCTGGCCGAGCAGCTTCGGCGAAAGCACATGGAAACCGCCCTGCTTCTGATGGAATCGTCTCGCATCAATCGCCTGCTGCTGGACAGCTTTTTCCCTCAATCGCAACCGGTCAACACTTATGACGCGGACGGGTCGCAGTCGTGGCGCCCGGACACAGGCCTACTCGACACGGAGTTGTAAATCATGGCCAGCACTGGATTCACAATCGGCGTTAATGGATTGAGAGTAGCCCAACAGGCGCTCGAACTGATTGGCACTAACATCGCCAACGCCGGCACGGAAGGATACCATCGCCAGGAACTCAGCATTTCCCCTGTGATGTCGAACCGGGTGGCCGCGAACGTGATTATGGTCGGCCCGCGCGTCGACAGCATCCGGCGAATGAGCAATATGCTGCTGGAGCAGGAACTTCTTCGCCAAAAGCCTCTCATGGGACAATACGAGCAGGAGCTTCTTTCGCTCGAAACGATCGAAAACGCATTTGGCGAAATCGCCTCCGAGGGATTGAGCTCGGCCCTGAGTAAATTTTTCGGATCGCTCAGCGAATTGGCGGGCAACCCGGAGAGTGACCCGCTTCTTCGAGAGGTCGTTGGGATGGCCGATGAGCTCTCCGGGCGTTTCCGAAGTCTGAGCAACTTTCTTCAGGAAAGCAAACGCAGCGTTGAACTGGAAGCAAATACGCTGATCGACAAGGTCAATGATCTGACACATGAAATTGCGCTGCTGAACGCCGAAATCTATAACCTGGCGGTCCAGGGCGCAGACGCAAACCTGTTACGCGATCAACGCGACCAGTCGATCACGGAACTGGCTGAACTGGTCGACGTACGAGTGGATGTCGTTGATCCGTCAAAAGGTATAGTCAACGTGGTCACTTGGGGCATACCGTTGGTCTCTACATCTATAGTCCATAAGTTGGAAATCGGCAAACTTGCCGGGGGCGACCTTGCTATTGCGGTCGAGGGCACCAACTCCTATCAAACTGACCTTGAAGGCGGGAAAATCGGTGGCTTGCTGTCGGTTCATAACAAGATCCTGACCAATCTTCAGGATAATCTCGACACCCTCGCCGTCGAGATCATGGATCAGATCAATGCGATTCATGTGCAGGGCATCGGCGCAGACGGCTCGTACAGCATGTTGTCCGGCATAACCGTATCGAGTGAAACCCTGGATCAGTGGGACGCCAATATCGAGGCTGGACAGTTCACAATCCGCCTGACCGATCCGACCGGCGCGACGACCTACCACACGGTGGACCTAGACCCAGCGGTCGATACGGTGGATACGATACGAGACAAGATCAACGCGATCGACCCGGCTCATCTGTCTGCTTCCTCCGCCAGTTCGATGCTGCGAATCGAAGGCCTGGCCGGGTGGAAGTTCGATTTCACCCCCGCTGTCGATCTCGATATCGCAGGTCTGACTGGGCCGCCTGCCATGAGCGTTTCGGGCATTTATACCGGCGAATCAAAAGAAACCTATACCTGCACAGTGGTTGAAGCCGGAGGAGGAACCGGCACGGTCGGCGAAACCGCAGGGCTGAGCATTGAAGTCCGCAACAGTGCCGGCGAACTGATGAAAACCGTTAATGTCGGCTTGGGGGAGCCACCCTATGCACCCGGCGATCGGATCGATATTGGCGGTGGGATCAAACTAGCGATCGACCGCGGCGATTTGAACGACGGCGAGACATTTACCATTGAAGTGTGGGACAACTCCGACCAGACGGATTTCCTGGCGGCGGCTGGTATGAACACCTTCTTCAGGGGCAACTCGGCGGGGACCATGCACGTGCGAACGGCACTGAAAGAGAAGCCGTCGCTATTGGCCTTTGCCCGCGGCATGGATGGCAAGGACAACACGAACGTTCTGAAAATGTCGAAGGTAGGACAGAAAGACTCCAAGACTTTAGGCAACATCAATATTCATGAATTCTATCGGCGTATAGCGATAGGGATAGGCCAGGACGTCGAAGTGCGTCAGGCAAGACATAAAAGTCTTGAACAGATGATGCTGCAACTGTCAAACCAGCGAGATGAAATCAGCGGCGTGGACATGAACGAAGAGGCCGCCAAATTGATGGTGTTCCAACAGATGTTCCAGGCTATAGCCAAGTTCATACAGATGCATCAGCAGGCCTTGAAATCACTCCTGGACATGGTGTAGTTACTAAAAATGCGAAACGAGGTCCCCCATGAGCGGTTGGGCTAGAATATTCAATAACTCCATGTATGCTCTTCAGTCCCAGTCCAGCTACCTGGCCAGGCTCCAGGAACAGACGGCCACGGGCTCCAAGCTGATTCGAACGTCCGACAACCCGGCCGACGCCTATCGAGTGATGCATCTGGAGACCCAGATGGCGACCCTCGATGTCTATATGCAAAACATCGACGTGGTGGCAAGTAATCTTGTAGACATCTATACTCAGTTAGAAGCCATTTCCGGAGCATTAGGAACCGCCCAGACCAGCCTTAGCGCCGCGGTGACGGGAACAACCGGCGAGCTGGAGCATTCCATCTACGCGGGGACCATCAATGGATTGCTTGAACAGGTGGTGTCCTATGCGAATCAGGAAAGCCTGGGGCAGCACTTTTTCGGCGGCGCCGATGCGGAACAACAGCCGTATGAGGTGATAAGAGAAAATGGAAAAATCGTCGCCGTCAACTATGTCGGCAGCTATGAAGAACGGCCGGTAGAGGTGGCGCCAGGCGTCGAGTATACCGGAAGACTGGTCGGGGACAGCGTCTTCCGGGTCGATGACCGCAAATCGCCGAAATTTTTTGGCGATACCGGCGCCGAAGCCGGGACTGCCTCGTCGAGCGTCCGCGGAAATCTGTGGCTGTCGGTCAAACGCACGACCACCGATTATGCCGGCGCAGGCGGGTTCGCCGTCGGCACCGATACCGGCAGTGATACGATCCTCGGCGCCCATACGCTGCACGTAAGCGCCGCCGACGGAACGATCGCCCTCGATGATGGACCGGCAGTCGTCTTCGACGGCACGGAAACCAATCTCAGCCTGACCAACAGCAATGGCGATGTGATATACATAAACACCACCGGCGCCGGGGGAGCCGATGGGGACTATGCCATCACCGGCAACGGGACGCTCTCGGTTGATGGCGGCCTTTCTACTGTAGCGATCGACTTCGCTGACGAGAACCAGGCAGTGGTCGATTCGCAGACCGGGCGAGTGCTCTGCGTTGACAGTCGAAATATTACTCGTTCCGGCGACACTGCTGTGCGTATTGCCGGTACGCACGATGTGTTCAGCTCACTGATAGAGATTCGCGACCTGCTTAACAACACACGCAATCTCACGGATGAAGATCAGACCGAACTGCTCAGCGAAGCCTTGGGGGCTCTGAAGGAAGTCTCCGCCGGTATTTTCGAAACATCCAGTTCAGTCGGCACTCGCCAGCAGGCGCTCGATACGCTTCACAACGCAGGCGACACCGGCTCGCTGGATAACATCAAGGCTGCAAATGCAAACGAAAAAGCGATGCTGACCGAAGTGGATATTTTGGAGATGGCGATTCAGCTGTCCCGCACCCAAACTCTTTACCAAATGACGCTTCAGTCCACTGCGCAGTTGCTCTCGCTATCCTTGATGGATTTCATCTAACGGAAGCTCGACACCTCGACGCCATCTTGTATGGAGCAGCGTTCCCAAGAGGTGTCAGCCTCGCCAAGTATCCCCTTCGGGTTTTTTTGCATAGGCTTATATAATAAATAGTTATATGCATATTGCACTGTTTGACCCAAGAATCGGAATTTGACAATTATCCGATTCTGTGATACGATGCTTTGCAAGGAGGCAGGTCTCGCCAACTAGTCCGGCTGATAGCGTGGAGGCTGTGATAATGAGCATGTCTGCTCGTGCAATACGTTTCTTGGCGTGGGGAGTATTTACATCGTTTTTTATTGCGCAGATTTTCTCCACCCAGGCCTCCGCTCTGATCATCTCTTCCGACGATGATCTGAGCGTCACCACGCAAAATCCAGCCGAGATAGCAGCCTACAGCAGCTTTTCCTTCTGGGACAATATCGGCTGGCGCGGCGAGTCGACTTCGGGCTCGGACGGCTCGGCGATTTATCTGGGCAATTCCTGGGTTCTGACGCCCAACCACGTCAGAACAGGCATGGTAAGATTCGGCGAGACAACATACTTTCCCGTTGTCGGCTCGGGTCAGAGAATCGGCTCGGCGGACCTGCTGGTCTTTCGCATTCAATCTCCCCCGGATTTGCCCTCGGTGACCATTCACCAAGGTGCCCTGTCAAACAATGACGACCTGCTGATATGCGGCACGGGACTGATCGAAGAGCTACCCAAAATCGAGTGGGAAGTCGCCACAAACACGGTCCCTTATGTCTGGGATCCCAATTCGAACAAGCCTGAGGCGTCGGGCTACGCCTGGTCGAACCAACGTGTCCTGCGATGGGGTTCAAACGAAATCAGCGATGCAAGCGGAACGTCCCTGATTACCATGGACAACTTTCTGACAAAGTTCGACTATAACGACACTCCCTACGAAGCGCATCTCGCCGACAAAGATTCTGGAGCTTCAGCGTTCATCAACAATGGCGGTCAGTGGGAATTGACGGGCCTTGGAATCACGATCCTGAATTATTCCGGACAGCCTGATCGAACTGCCGTGGACTCGTTCGATCCAAGTCGCTTCACCAGTTGGGGTGGAAACGAATCTGTCTTTGTGGACCTGACGCAGTACAGAGATGCAATCGTGGCCGCTACGCCCAACCTGCCTGTCGTGATCCTTGCGGACATTGCCCCGGTCGGCAATCCCGACGGTATCGTGGACGGCGCCGACCTGGGCGCTCTGCTGGCCCGTTGGAAAAGCGACACCGGCAATTGGGCAATTGCAGATCTCAACCAGGATGGCATCGTTGATGGCGCGGATTTGGGAATGCTGCTGGCGAACTGGAAGCAAGTAGCACCGCCGGCCGGCGCCGCACCGTTGGCGATACCCGAGCCGGCGACTCTCGCCCTGCTGCTGAGTGGTGCAGCTTTGCTGATACGACGACGAAACCGTTCCCAAAAAGTCGTGTAGCGGTCTCGCCCTCGCGTCACACATCACACAATCTCTTCGCACTCTCTGCAAAACTGCTCGCAGAACCATCGGCCGATCTGCCGATAACATCTGAGAGTCAACTTATACGGGATAAATATGATCGAATGGTTGAGATGGTGCATCAGCGCCGCGGCCTTGCTTTGGATGATCCTTCTGCCAGGCTTCGCCGTGCTGGCTCTGGCAGAGCGAACTGAAGATCGGCGAGTGCGAGCCTGGCCCATTGCGTGGCTGGCCGGGGCTGCCGTCAGCGCTCCGGTTCTCTACATTGCCTGCCGCGTATTTCCATTTTCCGCCATCACCGCTATCTGCGCCTGCACAGCGGTCGCAGCAATTCTCTGGCTGCTCGCCTGGCGAATGCACGGCAAGACCCGACTGACGCCGGCGCCGCGTTGTCCGTGGCAACTTCTGCTGGCGATCCTGCTGATCAGCCTGACGCTGGCGGCGGCCTACGTGGAACTGCAAACCGATAACGATATCTATGCAACCGCTGTCCGCGACTGGAACGGCCGACAGGCAGTGGTCTGGTCGCTCCGCCAGTTCGGCCTGCCCCTGCAGGACGTATTGTTCTACCCTGGCCAATCCGTTGAGATGTACTATCCCGCCGGAGCCTATTTGGCAGTCGCTGCCGCCGCCGACGCTGCCGGCCCGGCCGTGCCAGACGCATGGCCCTATGCGTTGTTCATGGCGATCACATTCGCGTCGCTGTGTCTGCTGGCGGCCGAGTGGTCCGGACGAATGTTCGCCAGCAGTCGAGCGGCCGGCTGGGCTGTCGTGCTCGTGTGCGTCGGAGGGCTCGATGTACTGGTTAATATCGCCTTGAAGCTTACGGGCGAACCGGTGAGCCTCGGCCACGTCGGAGCCTGGGCCAATCCGTCCGAGCTTCGTATCGACGGCCTGTACACCGCTGCCCTCTGGGCCGTGCCGCACCTGCTGGCGGCGGGCGCGGTTTTTCTGGTGATGCGATGGCTGCCATTGCATCTTCGCCGACGAAGCGGCGCTTGCCTCGCCGCTGCAATCGTGGCCGCCGGCGTATTCTACTTCAGCCCATACGTAGCCCTGGCGGGCGGCGCGGTCATCGGCCTGTGGACTGTCGCAATAGCCTTACGTCGATGCCGACGCCGCACTATCTATCTCGCCTCACTCCTGGTTGTCTGCGTCTTGGCTGCGGCCATGGCGTATCCATGGATACGCGATCTCCGCGCCATGGATGCCTCCGGTGCAAAGAGCAAACTGGAACTTCATCTTCCGTCGCCATCCATTCACCCGGCTTCCTGGCTGATTCCCGGGCCGGCCGGCCTCGTTTTCGACATGGCCATACAATTGCTGCTGGAACTATCGCCCGTGCTGATTCTGGCGGTGCTCAGCTGGCGATTCTGTCGTCCCCAACTACGATGGAGACCCCTCCATCGCATGCTCCTCCTGGCCATTCCGGTGATATTGGCTGGTGCATTGTTCGTGCGGAGCACTGGCCAGATCAACGACTGGGGCGTGCGGGTTACTCACATCCTGCAGATCTCGGCTGCTATCCTTGGCGGAGGCTTTCTCGCTACGATGAAATCTTCAAGGCGTCTGTTACGGATCGGCGTATACGCATTGGTCTTGATTGGTTTCGGCGCAACGGCGTGGCAGATGGGCTCGGCAAATTTTGGCAGAGTTGTAATGACCACTCCTGACCGGCGGTTCCCTCTTTTCCAGGCCAGCCGATACATCCGGGACAACACTCCGCCCGGCGCTATCGTCATGTTCGCCCAGGAAATCGACGGCGCCAACTACGCTCGTCGCTGGTGCGGGCGGCGGGCCTTACTGGCCAATATCATCCACGGCAGCATGGCCTATGCCGACCCGATCGCCATGCGCGAGCTGCAAACAATTCATGCTGAAATCGCCGACATTGGCCTCGACCAGCCTCAAGCCAGCCGCTTGGTTCGGATGGGCGCTACCGTGGGGCTCGTGCCGGCAAGGTTGGCCGAAAGCGAATACGCCGTCGCGAACACGCTCTACCGTAACGAGGCGTTTGTGGTGGTGGATCTGAAGGCTACGGCGAAAGACTAAGACTAAGCTCTGCCTGAAAAGTCAACAAGTGTGCAGCATAGGTTGCTCTCGCAGCAACACGGCCTGACGAGCAAGCCCCGCTGCCCTCCATCTCCTCACTGAATGGACTTTTCAGACAGAGGCTAGCTTCGTCTGCGAGCCAGCCTGGTTTGAAGGCCGTACTTGAAGATGCAATAGATCGCTTTCAGGCCGTCCTTCCAGCCGATCTTCTTGCCCTCCTCGTACGTTCGTCCTTCATAGCGAATCGGAACTTCCTGGAATCGAACGCCCAGGCGGGCAATTTTGGCCGTAATTTCCGGCTCGAAACCAAAGCGATTCTGCTCGATCGTGACCTGTCGAAGCACATCGCGCCGAAACGCTTTGTAGCAGGTTTCCATGTCTGTCGTTTTCAGTCCGGCCGTCAGCCTGGACAGGAACGTCAGGAAACGATTAGCCGCATAGTTCGACCAATACGTGTTAGGCGGACGCCCTTCGCGGAATCGGCTGCCGTAAACCACATCGGCCCGGTCTTGAATCAACGGCGTCAGCAGGCTGGGATAATCGGAGGGGTCGTACTCAAGATCGGCGTCCTGGATGATCACCACGTCGCCGTCCGCCTGGCCAAAGCCCGTCCGCAGGGCAGCGCCTTTGCCCTGGTTGACTTCATGAAAGATCACCTTGTACGTAATCGGCCCGGAATTGGCTTTCTGGTTTTGGGCAAACTCTTCGAGCTGCCCGCGCGTACCGTCGGCCGAACCGTCATCTATCAGGAGGATCTGTTTGCTCAGCCCGGCTACGTCGGCTTTCTCAACCTGATAGAGTAGCTCGCGCCAGGTATCTTTCTCGTTATAGACGGGAATGACAATCGAAACGGACCGCACGGCGGATTGAGTATCGTTCATTCGGACGGTGTTTCCTTTTCGGCGGAGTCTTTTTGCTTGTCGCTATCGGCAAGATGAGATTCGGGTGTAACCATTCCGAGTTTGTAAAAGATCACCGAAATTATAACAATAATTACCAGGTACAACGGGATTGCATACCTTGCGCGAAGAGTTATTGCAACCACCACACCCACAACTGCCGCCAGTGTCGCAAGCACGTAGAACAGCAATACCACCTGCTTGACGCTCATTCCTCGATCTACCAGTTGATCGTAAAGGTGGCTGCGGTCGCCTGCGAAAATACTCTTGCCGCTCAACGTGCGTCGCACGACCGCCAGGCCGGTATCGATCGTCGGAAGTGCAAAGACCGCCCATGCCGCAATGAACCAGCGAACATTTCCTCGTTCGCAAAACATCACCATCATGGTCCCAACAAACAAACCCAGCAGCATACTGCCCGCATCGCCCATGAAAATACTGGCCGGCGGGATGTTGTAGGGCAGAAAGCCAAGCACGGCCCCGGCCATGGCGAGGCACAAACCGACCCGAAGAAAATCAAAGTCTTCGCGGCCCTGAATGCCCCACATCGCCAGCCAGACCGCCAGTGCCAGAAAACCCAACGCGATAATGCCCGTAACGCCGCCACAAAGCCCATCCAGACCATCCAGCAGGTTCGAAGAGTTACAGGTGGCGATTACCAGGACGATGCACATCACCAGACTTAATGGAAGCATGATCCAATACGGCAGCTCGATCCCCAGCGGAGAGAAAAACACCATAATCACCCGGCTACCAACGCCTCCGAGCATAAGAATCACAGCAGCGACAACCTGGCCGAGCACTTTCTGGCGGGCACGGATTTCAAGAATGTCGTCCAGCAACCCCACAGTCGTGATAACAATGCTGGCCAGAGCGAAACCCAAAAGATTGAAGATTGGATTTGCAGCCAGTTTAAAGTATGCCAACTCTCCAAAATCACTGCGCAGGGCTTGCCAATGAGCCTGTGGCATGATCGCCAGGCAACACGCCAGACCCACCAGCAACCCCAGGCACATAGCCACGCCACCCATGTAGGCTACGGGGCGGCCGTGAGGTTTGAGAAGATCATCCGGGCGGTCGACTATGCGAGAGCGATATGCGATGAATCGGACTATGGGTGTGGCGACCAGGGAAACGCCAAGCGCCACCGCGCCGACCCACCAGACATCACGAAGGATCTCCAAAGCAGTATGTTTGGGAACAATCATCTTTCAACAGGCCAATCACTCGTCAATAAGGTAGACCACGCGGCTGCTTCCGTCGGTGAGTCTATTCGTCCGCCAAGCCGCCAACAATGTTTTTATGGGTTGGACACCCTGCCGTTCCGATCAGAAAAGATGCTTCACCAGGCGGAGAATTCCCTGTTTCCATGGGACACGATGGCTGATTCCGCTGCTGTGTTGAATCGTTTCAAGGTTATCCAGATACCATCGATAGTTCCGGATTAATGCATCCTGATTGGAAAATTTGGGCACAAAACCCAGCACTTTCTCTACCTTTTCAACCGAAACGAAGGATTCCTGACAAGCGGTCTCATAGACCCACTTATATAGCGGTGAGAGCTTGAAAAACTCCAGGACCTTCAGCGCGGCGATCACCGGGCCGGCTGGGAAACCGCGAATCTTCTTTCCGAAGCCCGCATAATCCAGCACGGCCTGAAAATCCTTCCGCATGGTCTGATAGTCCTTCGCGCCGATATTGAACGCATCGTTGGTCTTGTCCTGATCCAACGTAGACGCCAGCCAGATCGCTTCGCAAAGGTCTTCCACGTCTAGCAGTTGATATCGGTTATCGCCTTTACCAATCATCGGGAAGCCGTGCCCGTCCTTCGCCCAGTCGTAGAACATTGCAAAGACGCCCAGCCGCTCCGGGCCGACAAACGATTTCGGCCTAATGATCGGCACGCACATGCCCTTGTCGCGATATTCCAGGCAGACTTCTTCAGCCAGTATTTTCGCTTCACCGTAAGGACCGACTCCCTCTAATTTGTCGTCTTCGTAAAGTGGGTGATGATCGGGGATGCCGTAAACCGCCGTCGATGAAACATGAACGAATCGTTTCACGCCATGCTCATGCGCAGCGGTGATAACGTTGCGCGTGCCTTCGACGTCTGTAGAATAAATATCTTCCTTGCTGTAAAGGGGCAGGGCGGCGGCGCAATGCACCACAATGTCGCAGCCTTCGGTCGCCTCGGCGACTTTGGCCGGGTCGCGAATATCGCCTCGAACGATTCTTATCCGATCGCGGCAATCCGAGTAATCGAATTCCGCAACGTCCAGCGAAGTGACTTCCTGCTGCTTATTCAGCAGATAGCGGACCAGGTTGATGCCCAAAAACCCAGCGCCGCCCGTAACGAGGTATCTTGCCATGTGAATAAAATCCTATTCGTGTTCGGTAATAATTCAAACGTCCAGAATGGCCCGCACCGCCTCGTGCGAACCAAATTTAATGATCACTGCCGACATGGCCATGTAGATCGCCACCACCAGCCACATAATCCGATCTGCGATGAGCACCCTCATCGGGTCGCTCTGGTCGGATCGATGTGACAATTGGTAGTATCGAAACGTGCCGTATATCACCAGTGGAATCGTCCATATCATGTGCCCCGAACCGAAGTTTTTCACGGTTCGCGGAGCCAGACAATACAGGCTGTAGGTCAATATCGCCACTGCGGCCGAAACCGTCAGCATGTGCTCCATGCTGTCTTTCGTGTAGACGCAATTGGCTCGGCGAGCCTTACCGACCAGTTCGGCGCCCATTTCGGCAATCTCGCCGCGGCGTTTGGCCAAGGCGATAAAGAGGCACATTGTCAGCGTGCAAACCACCAGCCAAGGGCTGATCGGCACGGAGATCGCCGCAGCGCCCGCCATCGCCCGCAGCACGAAACCCATCGCCACCGACAGCACATCGACGATTGCATGGTGCTTCAGCCAGAACGAATACAGCAATTGCAGGAGAATGTAGAGAATTGTCCACACAGCCAGTCCCTGCCCCCGCAGTGGCTGGGCCGGATCGTAGGCGGCCTGGACGACCACCGCCACCAGGGCCAACCCCGCAGCCAGGAGGATCATCGCCGCAATAACAGCGGCTTTGGGCGAGACGCGACCAGATGCGATTGGGCGATTCCGCTTGACCGGGTGGGCCAGGTCGCTCTGTTGATCGCATATGTCGTTGATGAGGTAGATCGCACTGGACAGCAAACAAAAAGCCGCCACGGCGAAAAAACACCTTATCCAAGATGACGGATTAACAAACTGGCCCGAAAAAAGCAGTGGAGCAACCACGAAAGCGTTTTTCACCCAATGACGAGGGCGCATCGCCTCGACCATCGCAGACAGTCCGCAGCATGCCGAGGGTTTCTCGCACTGCTCGCTCTGTTGTTCAGCCTGATTCAATGTGTCTGCTCCTGGCAACTGGCTGCCGGCCCGACGTGTGGACTGGTGCCAGACGTGTATTTTTCCGATAATACCACGTATGGCGACACCCTTGCCTATTTCAAATCGACCAGATAACCGCCTCAGCTTAACCGCTTGGACCTGGCTGGCGGTATTGCTTGGCTGTTTTCTGCTGTATGCGGCCACCGCACAGCGAACGCCAAGCTGGCAGGATAGCGGCATGTTCCAACGGAGAGTGCTGGAAGGCGACTATTCCGGCAAGCTCGGATTGGCCTTGGCGCACCCGCTTTACATCGCCGCCGGCCGCGCTCTGACGGTGGTCGGCCGCCAGCATCTACCGTTCCTGCTGAACGCCTTCAGCGGGCTGGGCATGGCGGTGGCCCTTGCGAACCTGGCCGCTCTGGCTAACCTGCTCACCGGCAAGCGATGGATTGGCCCACTGGTCGCCGCGATGCTGGCCGTATCACACACCACCTGGTGGCTGGCCACTATCGCCGAAGTCTACACATGGTCCGTCGCCGGTCTGACGGCAGAAATCTGGCTGTTAGTGGCGCTGCTCCGCAGGCCGAGATGGCAAACTTTGTCCGCGTTGGCGCTAGTCAGCGGGCTGGGCCTGACGATACATAACTTTGCCTTGCTTCCTCTGCCTGTTTACTTCGTCGCCGCCCTGCTGTTGGTTCTCAAAAAAAAGCTGCCCGCGTGGTCCCTTGCCGCGGCTGCGGCGGGATATGTGATTGGCTCGGGACTCTACCTCACAATGATTGTGGATCTGGCGATCCGCGAAGGCAGCCTGATCGTCGCGATTCGCTCGGCCTTATTCGGCAACTACACAGAGCAGGTTCTGAACGTCGGCGGCAGCAGCGGCCAATGGAAATATAATGCGGCACTCAGCAGCCTGAACTTTGTCAGCTTCCTGGCGCCTCTGGCGATAATCGGGTGGGCGCGAATGTCGAGGCGAATCGGCAAGCCCGCTGCGATCGCAATCGGCGCGATCACAGCCGTTCAAATTACTTTCTTCGTCCGGTATCCCGTGCCCGATCAGTTCACCTTTATTCTTCCTACACTGGTGATGATCGCAGTCGCGGCTATCGTCGGTGCAGGTCACCTTGCCTCGCTGAGTAGACGCTGGCGAACGATTCTCACGATCTCGTGCGTGGCATCGATTCTCTTCCAGCCGGTGCTATTCGCCGCGGCCCCGTCGCTCGTCAGGAAAGTCACGAAAGGACCGATCCGATCGCGTCAACTTCCGTTTCGCGATGAAGTCCGCTACTGGCTAACGCCGTGGAAGCACAATGAGAGATCCGCCTGGCAGTTCGCGACAGCCGCTTTGCAACAGGCCTCGCCAAACGGAGTCATCCTGCCGGGTTCGACCGCCGGCCCATCACTTCAAGTGGTTCAGATGCTGCTAGCAAGATGGCCGAATGTAATCGTGCAGTTCAAAGGCGCACCTTGGCCGGGCTACTCCGCCGATCCGAATGCGTTCCGCGCCACGCTGGGCGACAGGCCATTATTCGTAACTTCGACGGCGCCAGGCTACGTCCCGGCCAAGCTCGCCGAAGATGCGGAATTCGAACCGACAGAAGATTCCATCCTGCAGCAAGTGCGATGGAAGAATCCATAATTTCTTTTATTCATCACTCTTACACCCATTGGATGCAATCAGGGGGTTTTCGATCCACCATGTCATGAAGTCTTCCGCCGCAAAGCATTGACTGGCCTTGCGAAATTGCCTACATTGATACTGTGGTTTTGTTGGCGTACGGTGGCTCCCGTGTTTTATGGAGCAGGCGCCCATTGCATACAGCATTGAAACCCTCACCGCGGCGAATACACTTCGCTCACCGCCACGAAATGCAGCTCGGCGGCAAGCCTCTTGAAACATTGTCGCAAAAGATCCGAGTCGTTTGAATTAAAGCACACAATACCAATTGCCGATTGCAGTTATAGGTCGGCGTAACCTTTGAGGCCGCGACGATCATAGTTTTTGATGGAAGACATGGAAGAATTCAAGGCAGATCAAACCTCCGATGAGCGTTCCAACACGCTGGCTTGGCTGGAACCTGTTCTAGTGCGCTACCGCCTGCCGGTGAACGTGCTGATTCACAGCACGTTGTTCACCTTGTCGCTGCTGCTGGCATATCTCGTCCGTTTTGAAGCCACCGGCACCCGACAGGAGTGGTTTTGGAGCTCTTTTTTGCCTTGGCTCCCCGTTTTCGTGATCCTGAAGCTGTTGGTCTTCGGAGCTGGCAAGCTCTTCCGCGGAGGTTGGCAGTACGCCAGCATTCGTGACGTCAGTAACATTCTGGTCGCCAGCTGGATCTTCCTGGCGATCATGTTCGGCGCTTATCTGGGGCTCTCTTACGTCCCGGCGCTTTTTGACCGCAGGCTGCCGCACGTCGGAACCTTCTACGCAAACTGGTCGAAAGGAATCCTCATTCTGGACTTCCTTGCGACGGTGTTTCTGGTCTGCACGGTCAGGCTGGCTTTTAGGCTCTATCGCGAGGAACTCCGCCCAGTAGCCAGTGAAGGCGCCAAAAGCGTCCTGATCGTAGGGGCCGGCAATGCCGCCGAATCGATCATCCGCGAAATTCACCGCATGCGTGTGGAGCGGTACCGCGTGAAGGGCCTGGTAGACGACGATCCCGGCAAAAGGGGCATCTTGATTCACGGCATTTCGGTGCTGGGCAAGACAGACGATATCCGACGAATCTGCGACGAAGAAGAAATCGAAGAAATCATTATTGCCATGCCGTCGGCGACCCAGAAGCAACTCCGACACGTAATCGAATTGTGCACCGGCACGAAGCTCAAGTTCCAGTCCCTGCCGGGTGTCGGAGATCTGATCGACGGGCGTGTGACCGTCTCGCAGATTCGCCCCGTGGACATCAACGACCTGCTTGGGCGCGAACAAGTGGAACTGGACACCGACGCCCTGGCGAGATTCCTGCATGGGCGGCGAATCCTTATCACCGGCGCCGGCGGCAGCATCGGCTCGGAAATGTGCCGGCAGGTCTGCCACTTCGGCCCGGCTGAATTGGTCCTGGTCGAACAAGCGGAAACGCCGATGTTCGACATTGAAAACGAATTGCGAGCCGCACACCCCGAACTGCCCATCATCGCCCGCATATGCGACATCTACGATCGCGACCGGGTCATGCGACTGTGGGATACCCATCGGCCGGAAGTAGTCGTCCATGCCGCCGCCCACAAACACGTCCCGCTGATGGAACGCAACCCATGCGAGGCGATCAAGAACAATATTATGGGCACCAAGAACGTCGCCGACGCCTCCAGCCGCTATGAGGTCAGCGAGTTCGTGATGATCTCAACCGACAAGGCGGTCAACCCTTCGTCGGTGATGGGCGTATCGAAGCGCGTCGCGGAAATGTACACCCAAGCCCTGAACGGTCGCGATAATTGCCCCACACAGTTCAAGGCCGTGCGATTCGGCAACGTCCTCGGTTCGTCCGGTTCGGTCGTGCCGACGTTCCGCCGCCAGATCGCTCACGGCGGTCCGGTCACGGTAACGCACCCGGAAATGACCCGATACTTCATGACCATTCCAGAAGCGGCGCAATTAGTTCTTCAGGCGTCCGCCACCGGAACCGGCGGACAAATCTATCTGCTGGACATGGGCGAACCGGTCAAAATCGTCGACCTTGCCAGGCAGATGATCACCTTGTCTGGATTCCGCCCAGGCGAAGATATCGACATCCAATTCACAGGAGTCCGGCCGGGCGAAAAACTCTTCGAAGAACTGCGCACCCAAGGGGAAGACATCGAACCGACCGTCAACCCCAAGATCCTGATCTGGCAGCATCGGGCGGTCGAATGGGACCGCATCACGTCAGAAATTGAACAACTCGGCGAACTGTCAAACTCTACTGATCGAGACGCCATTGTAAGCCTTCTGCAGGAGATCGTGCCGGAATACAAACCGATGAATCCTCCCAGGCCGGTCGCTTCGCGATCACAACAGGCTGACGACGAAAGCGCCTCCGGAAAGAACTGATTACCCCTGGCGGCCCGGCTGTGGTGGATCGGTTTTTTTCCTGAAGACGAAGTTCCGAGCCAACACGAAATTGCTCACCGTTCCCAAAAGCACTCCCACGAAAGCAGCCAGCACCTGATGGGCGGAGAAAAACTCCACGTACTTGGCCAGTGAAATCGATACCGACCAATTGATCAAGCCGCCAAGCAAACATGTGCAGCAAAAACCTATGTATTGCAGGAAGATATTTCCATTGCGGCTGTAGCTGAACGTCAGCCTGCGATTCAGGCCGAAGTTCCAGGTCATGGCCACCCAGATCGCCAGCGCACGAGCGAGCCAGAAGACCAAGCCCAACTTCAGCAACACAGTGACGCTCGTAAGGTCCACCACCATGCCCGTCCCGCCCACCATGCAGAATTGCATGAAGTACGAGAACCAGCCGAATTTGTAATCCGCCAACCGCTTGAGGTGCTTGATGTAGTTCAACTGCTCTTTCAGGGAGAGCTTGCTTTCGCCAGCCACTCGATTGGCGAAGTGAATGGGCACTTCCTGCACGTTGCGGCAGTCGCATTTGACGATCAGCTCCAGACCGATTTTGTATCCGACAGGGTTCAGCGGAGCAGCCTGTTCGAAGGTGGCTCGCCGCAGACAGAAGAACCCGGCCATCGGATCTTTCGCTCGCGTGAAGGGGCGGGCCAGGAGCGTAGCGCCCTTGCTGTTAAGCCACCGAAACAGCCCCCACCCACCTTCGGTAGCGCCGCCTGGAACGTACCGGCTGCCAATTACGAAGTCCACCCCGTCTTCCTGCAATTTGGCCAGGATGTCCGGCACGGCTTGCGGCGGATGACTGAGATCCGCATCCATGCAAAGGAGGAATTCGCCCTCGGCTTCATTGAACCCTCGAATGACCGCGGAACTCAACCCACGCTCTTCTCTTCGCACGATGAGGCGGACCGGGTGCCCCTCTTGAACAAGCTCAGCCACCAGTTCCTCGGTACCGTCCTGGCTGTTGTCATCGACGATGATGATTTCCGCATCAAGCTTGTGCTCGGCGAACACTTCTGCCAGCTGCTCGGACAATGCGCGAAGGTTATCGTGCTCTTGATAGGTTGGAACAACAACACTCAACGTAGCCATGAAATTGCCTCAGAGCGAAATCCGAGTAAAGAACTACGGGCTAACGCCCCGCAGAATTTTGGCGGAATATTAAAGCTTCGATTTCTGCACCATCTTGTATAGGAATATAAAAGCTTCGATTTCTGCACCATCTTGTATAGGAATATTAAAGCTTCGATTTCTGCACCATCTTGTATGGGAATATAATCCATTTGCCTGCTTAAATACCAGAATGATCGACAATATACCGAACATTCGACAATCGAGCAGAAGTGCGAACCAAGACAGACCATAGCCCAAAGTCATAACTCATGAGACAAATGAGACAGGAGGCGGGGCGTTTGCATCGAACTCGCGCTGCATTGGGCGGTGGGCTGGAATATGTTGGCATTCAAGAGTCACTCAGCTTTACAATAATGTCAACCGAACCCGACATAGGGTAATGGTGCGCCAGAAATTCAGTTTCGAGGATACGAAGTGAGCATAGAGGCAATTCCCCTTTCCAGTCAGGATATCACACAGGCCGAAATCGATGCTGTTGAAGCGGTTATGCGAAGCGATCGCCTTAGCCTTGGCCCGCGGATTAAAGCCTTTGAGGCCGCCGTCGCGAAGCGCGCCGGGCGCAAGTACGGCATCGGCGTTAACAGCGGAACGAGTGGACTGCATCTGTGCGTAAAATCTCTGGGCATCGGCCCTGGTGACGAGGTGATCACTACACCGTTTTCATTCATCGCCACGACCAACTGCGTACTGTTCGAACGGGCCAAGCCGGTGTTCGTCGACATCGATCCGGAAACTTATAACGTCGATCCCGCCGCTGTCGAAGCAGCCATCACCGATAAGACCAAGGCGATACTGCCCGTGGAAGTGTTCGGCAACATGGCACACTTTGACGCATACGAAAAAATCGCCAGGGACCATAACCTGGCGCTGATCGAAGACTGCTGTGAAGCAATGGGCGGCTTGCTCGCAGATCGCCCTGCGGGCAGCTTCGGCGACTGTGGCGTGTTCGCGTTCTATCCAAACAAGCAGATCACCACTGGCGAGGGCGGGATGATCGTCACCGACAACGAAGAAGTCCGCGACCTGTGCGTCTCGCTACGAAATCAGGGCCGGGCCAACGAAGCCTGGCTCAGCCATTCAAGGCTTGGCTACAACTATCGCCTGAGCGATATCAACTCAGCCATCGGCGAGGTGCAGATGCAACGCCTCGACGAAATCCTCGCCAAACGCCGCAACGCAGCCGATCTGTACGACCAGGCACTAGGTGATATTGAAGAAATCCATCTTCCGCCAATGGCAGAGCGAGATACTGCAAGCTGGTTTGTCTATGTGATACGTCTGGCGGATCGCTTCAGCAGGAAAGATCGCGACGCTGTCCTGGCGCACTTGCGTGGCGCAGGCATCGGCTGCAATAACTACTTCGTGCCGATACACACCCAGCCCTACATCATGGAAATGCTCGGCACGAAGGAGGGTGATTTCCCGGTCACGGAGCGCCTCGCCGAGCGGACCATCGCCCTGCCGTTCTTTGCAAATCTCAGCGAACAACAGGTCTCGCGGATCAAAGACGTTCTGATTGAAGGAATTGCTTCTCTAACATAACAAGGCGGCTTGGCTTGGCCCGTAAACTTCTTCAAACCACTCCTGTATTCTCCGAAGACTCCTCTTTTTCGTACGTTCATTGGCCGGGAACAACGATTCTGGGAGCATTCGATCCGAGCGTCGGTGGACTTGCCCGCCATGCAGCTAGGCAACCTGAGAAGAGGGGTAGGCGCAATTGGACAAGTGCCGTATAATGCAGGTCACTCGGGGGGCGCGTATCCGAGGCAAGATGCCGCAGGAATCGGAAAGTGCAGGTTCCGTCGTGTGACCCAATACAAACACCGTGTGCAGTTATTATAGACCGTCTTTTTGAATTAAAAGTAAGCGAGAAGAATAAGCATGCCGCAATACACGAAAAAACTTTTGGGTAACGGCAAGGGAATCGTGGCATGGCAGCGGCTTGCACGTTTTCGCAAAACGCGGAAGGAAATTATTCGTGCCCGTGGTGACCAGAAGGCCAATATCATTTTGGATATAGGCGCCGCCGACGGCATAGGTATGTCCTTTTGGAAGGGCCTGTCAAATAAGGTTATCAGCACCAATTTCCACCAATCATACTCGGACCAGTTTAAGCTGGCCTGGCCCGACGAGGAAGTTCTCACGACAGATGCCAAAGAGATGCCCTTTGAGGATCACAGTATCGACGTCGTTATATGTCTGGAAACACTGCATTTCTCGCCTAACCGAGATACTCGTATAGAGTGTCTAAATGAGATTAAGCGTGTCTTGGCGACTGGGGGGATATTTGTTTGTTCGGTTGCCGTAGAAGTTGGATTACCTGCTTTTTTGAAATACATTGGGAGGAAATGCGCGGGTCTGCGACTAACAACTATGACATTCGGCGTAATGTTACGGCACGTGTTCTACAAGTTTTTCGATATAAGTCAATACGACAAAGGGAGGCAAGCAGGGTTCGACGCCTATCAGTTTCGCGACGATGTTGCGTGTCGTTTTGACCTGATTCGTTGCAAAAAGATTCCGTTTCCCTGGCCTCTTTGTACGAACTTGATGCTCGTCTGCAAAGCCCAGAAGGCCGGGGCCGAAGAGAACCATAGCGGTGGATCCTGACGGCGGTACAGTTGATACACATCCGGCAAGCGAATCCGAAAACAACGTTCATGCATCTGCGTTAAACGATGATCCGAACTGATTGGAATGTGCGCACGGCAAGGCGCATAACAGCATCGCTTTGCGGATCGGCATCCTGATTCATCGACCCAATAACGGTCGTCGAGACAGATAAAAGGTAATAGGCTATGGACTTCACGTATAAAGGTTACCGCAGGGCTCTCTATGCGTTCAAGGAGGCTGGCTACACGGGCGTGAATTTGGTCTGTGCCGCCACGCAGCATCTGAGCCCGCCTCTCCTTATCCTACGCCACGATGTCGAATGGAATGCCAAGCGCGCTTGGGAGCTTGCGAAGGTAGAAGAAGATTGCGGATTCAGCTCTTCTTTTCATGTTCGTATGGACACAAACGCCTATGACCTCGATATCATGAACCAGCTTCAAGACAAGGGCTTCGATGTCGGCTATCACTACAACACTCTCGATCGGTGTGGTGGGAACTTTACACAGGCGATTGAACTGTTTGAACAAGAACTCGGACAGATGAAAGGTCAGGGCATCAATGTTCGAACCGTCTCGGCGCACTCGGATCCGAGGATAAAGAAAATCGGATACCACGGCAATATTGATATCCTTGAAAAGGATCCTGACTGCTACGCAAGGAACCACGTCTTCAGTCACAGTTTGATATTCGACCGCTATTCTTGCGAATATATGGCAGATTATGGAGTTCGTTGGACCCATGCAACCAGTACCGACGAGCTGATTCGCCAGATGAAGGAGGGCAGGTGGCCAATTATCTATATGCTCACCCATCCAGATTACTGGTCTGGTTCCATTCTCCGGGCCGTAGGTTTGCAACTAGCCGGGCGAAGCCTTCGTCTGTTCAAGCTCAATCGAATTGTCGCGAATTGCAGATCGGTATTCAAAAATTGATGATTATCCCGCTTGGGCGATTTGCGATTGACGGCCATTTGCGGAATCCCCATCTGATACTGAATCCAAATCATTGCTCGACACACGATCGGAGTTAGCCACAAATGAACAAGACATGCGTTCTGATCACGAATGGCAATGCCATGTCGATGTTGGCGCTTAGCCGGTGGATGATTAAGTACGGCAAAAGCCTGCGCAAGGTATATGTCACCTACCGTCTCCCATCGGCCAAGAGCAATATCCGTGGAGTTTTGGACATGGTATGCAACAGCGGCTGGTCATATACATGGCTCAAAGTCTGGGCCAACCGTTTTCTACCGATGAAGCTGCATCGAAAGGGGCTGCCCGCAAGCGTCGGCGAGTTCCTGAAACTTCTGGAGCTTGATATTCCGATTGAGAACGTCGACTCGGTCAACACTGCTGAAGTGCTCGATGAAATTCGCCAGCTTGCCCCGGATTACATTTTATCCTTCAGCGCAACACAGCGTTTCAAGGAACCGCTCATCGAGTCACCCACACTTGGAGCCATCAATGTCCACTACGGAGCCCTGCCGGCTTATGCGGGCCTGAGCCCGTACTTCTGGCATCTGTATAATCAGGAATCCGAATTTGGCGTTACCGTTCACCAGATAGTTTCGAAGCTCGATGCGGGCCCGATTATTGAGCAGGTGCGTAACAGCACAGAAGGCCTGCGAACCTGCCTGCAACTGGCTCATAAGATGGCCGATACCGTATCTCCGCTGTTGTGCCGGTTCTTCGAGGGCACGACCACTCTGGCCGATAGCACGCCCCAGCCATCAGAAGGCAGAAGTTACTTCCGCCACCCAAGCCGCTCTCAAATTAAGGAATTCAAGGCCGCCGGCTTCGCCATGCAGGACGCCGCTTCAAGATCGCAGATTGTGGCTGCTATCGAACAGGTTGCTGCGGAAGCCTCTCAAATGACACCCGGCTCCAGTGATACATAAGAAACCCTGGCCTTATGACAAGACTGTGGTGGATCGTCAGAGGGGTGGGGGAATGTATGATGTGAGAGTTGCGGCCGGGCAGCCAACGTGGCGGCGAATTCCTACTATCGCAAATGCGGTTTCACGCTCGCGGTAACCCGTGAACATCACGGCCTGCCGATGAACATCCACACAATTGCAACAGACCCCTAATCGATGGCCCGGCCGAGCTGCTGAGCTATTACCTCTTTGAGTGGGGCGAAACTTTTTTTCTTCAACAGCCTGGTGAGCTTGGGGATGACCGTCCGGCGGTTATGCGTCTGCCCTTTGTGAAAATGCATGGCTTCTTTGCCGCCGGCCTTGATGTCGGCCATGAATTCATCATCAGGCCGTTCGGTATCGATCTCGTAGGGATGCACATAAACGTTGGCCGGGCGAATCTTATTGATCTGCTTCATCGCCCATCGTGTGTACCAGAACGGCAGCCTGCGCAGATACCCCCCGCCGCAGGCAGGCAGTGTTTTGCCGAGAATGTGAACTACCGACATTGGAGCCTCAATGATAGTCCGACCGCTCGGTAGCGTCATCTCGTGAATATCCTCGCTGAAGCCCGGCCAGCCGTATCTGGAAACCGAAGCAGGATGGACTGAACTGTCGTAGACAAATCCCTCTTCCAGCAACACATCGAATGGCCAGGTCGTGCCCCGCTCGAATGAAAACGCCGGCGCCCGATGGCCGAGAACCCGCTGACCGGTGAGATCCTCGATCAGTTTCTTTGCCCTGCCGACCTCGCTGCGAAACTCGTCTGGCGACAGTGTGTAGATTTTCAGGTGGCGGTAACCATGAACTCCAAGCTCGTGGCCGGATGATGCGATCTCCCGAATGAGATCGGGGAACTCTTCAGCCACTTCGCCGAGCACAAAGAACGTTGCCTTGCAGTCATACTCGGCAAAGAGCTTCATGAGCGTCCTGGTGCATCGGTCAACGATATCGCGGGGTTTAATCTCTCTGCCGAGATTCTGGCGCATTACAAGGCAGTAGTATTCTTCGACATCTACTGTTAGGGCATTAATCATGTTCAGGCACCCTTGCCAAGCTTCGCCCGCCACACACTGGGGCTTGCGTACTTCCTTGCCATGCCTAAGAAGAATCCCAAAAACGGCAGAGGATCGTCCCAGCCGAACGTTTGATAGCAGACATCCTTACCGAAGAACTTGAAGAAATTCACGGGGTTGGACTTCCTGGTCTTTCGATCCGCAAAAATAAACCAAAGAATATCCATGATCAGGTTGCGCGAATAGACACCCAGCTTGTATGAATCGATTGTTGGCAAGGGCTGGCCCAATGCGAATTTCATGTGAAGATCCGCATAGTCTATTCCCGCCTTGAATCCGATTTTGATGCCGGCAGTCACTCGCGGATTGATCTCCAACACCTTCGGAACGTTATCTCTTGGGTCCAGGATGAAATCGACGTCGGCAGCCCCCTTCCATCCGATCCCTTCAAGCAGCCTGCGGACATACTCCTGTATATCAGGCCGGTCAATCGTCACGTTCGCGGTGCTTGTTCCACCGGTAACAGGGAAAAACCGCGGCTTGAGAATGACCATGCAAACAATCATTTTGCCGTCAGCATCGCAGAAGGCCTCAGCCTGAAACTGCGTGCCTCCCTCCTGGGGTATGAACTCCTGGATAAGAAGGTCGCCGTATTCCGCCTCCAGATTTTTCAACAAGCCGCAGAGTTCGTCGGCCGTCTCTACGCGTCTCAAGCCAAGCGCGCCTATGCCCCGGCGCGGTTTGACCATCACCGGGAATTCAAGTTCGCTGATCGCAGCTTCGAGGTTTTCTGCGTCAACTGCGAAAGTCTTGGGGCAGGGAATGTCATTGTCCATGCAAAAGAGCATTGTCTGGACCTTGTCGGCGGCCTTGTCCAGCAACTTTCTGTTCGGAGCAGTCACACGGGTGTACTTGGCCAGCTCGGCCCGGTTGTCTGCAACTATGCCAACGCTGATATCGCCCACGGAAATAGTGACGTCGGGTTTTTCGCGGCGAACGTATTCCAATAGCTTGGCTGCGAAACCGTCAGGATCGTCAAAGTAGTTCGGCCAGAGCAATCGCTTATTGGCATATCGGCAAAAATAGCCGACCGAAAGTCTTTGCCCGCACGCAACAGTAACATGATGTCCCGCTCTTCCAAGCGACCTCATAAAAGGCAGAGCTTGTCTGCCCGAGTCGAGCATGAGTACTCGCAGACGTTTGGGTTTATCTCTCTCTGGTGTCATTGCGGTTATTCTGCTTCACCTTTATGGGCCGAGGCCACCTGCTCAAAGACTTCCATGAGTTGCTTGGCAATGATACCTCGATCATACTTTTCGAAGGCTAGCTGTCTGGCACGCTGTCCGAATTCGCTTGCCTCGCCTGGATTGTCTACCCAGTAGAGGACCTTCTCGATCAATTCTTCAGGCTTGGTTGGGTCTGCGTATACGCCCGTGCGATCGTCGCGGACCATGTCAATCGTCGGGCCAGGGAAATTCACGACGCTGGGTAAACCGGTGAACATGTAATCGAATATTTTGTTAGGCGTGACCGGGCGTTCGCCGACGTTGGCGAGAATCATCAGGCCAATATCGCACACCGCAAGAATTCCGGGCAGTTCCGTCTTGGGGACATAATCCATGAAATGCACGTTGGAAATGTTTTCGTTCTCGGCCCGTGCAACCAGACGAGGTTTTTCCATGCCGTCGCCCACAAGCAGGAAGGCAAGATCGTCCCGGTCGGGGATAAGCTTGGCTGCATCTAGAATATAGTCCAGCCCGTTCGCCTTGCCATGCACGCCGGTGTAGACGGCGACCACTTTGCCTTCCAGGCCGTGAGTCTTGCGAAATTCCTCATTGGGTTTCAATTCTCGGAAAATATCACCATCGGCGCCCAGGAGAACGGTTTTCATCTTGGCCGGATCATACCCGCGTTCGATCACGCGCTTTTCAAAACCAGGAGAAACAAACAGCAGCTTGTCGGCTCGCAGATACAGGAAGTTCTCAAGCCAACCCAGCATCTTCGCCACAAGGCTGTCGGCATCGAGATTGCCTGAAATGATATCGCTTTCCGGCCAGAGGTCACGGACCTCGAAGACAAACGGGACACGTTTACATCTGGCGGTTATCCAGCCGGGGATTCCTACCGTCAGCGGCGTGTGAGTAGCGAACACCATGTCAACTTTACGTGTCACAAGCACCGCCACGATGCTCGCCAGCACCGCAAACCAGCAGAAGTTCCAGAACCTGGCAATGAATCCCTGATGGCTGGAGTAGTAGGCGGCACACTGTATCACGTCGAAACCATCCATGGTTTCTCTGCGCCAGAGTTTCCACCAAGGCAGCCTGTCGAGCCCGCTGATGTCAGCAATGCCACAAATCATGGTCACCTTGTGACCCATATTGACTACGTGGCGACTTACGTCATAACTCCGCGTGCCACCTGAACCTTCGTTCGTACAGAAATGCTGGTGCATGTAGGCTATGTGCATTTGATTCTTCCGATTGTTTGAGTTTTCTTCGAGTTACCTTGCGGCACGTCGAGCATGGCATGTGCCGGCAGCGTTATTGATGTTAATACTATACATACCTTGCGTAAACGAAAACCATGTTTATGGTTACCTTCTCGGTTCGGCAAGCTCGACTAGAAGACCTGCGATCTGCCGCATGCGATCCGTGATTGCCAATGAACCTTCAAGTGAATACCGAAAGGCAGAAACAAGCGAACCAGTTCCTTCGAATCCTACATCCAAAAGGGAGAGCCGAAGTACTCACTCAACGAAACGGAAGATACGAACTCAACCGTTCGAGGCACGTGAAACTCCCTTGTCTGTGCCTTGCGTTTCTGGCGCGATATCATTGCCCGGGGCGTCTGCAGACGTCAGGACCAACCGGGTTACGAACCGCGCCGGCATGGTCGTGTCGCACCGGACCTCAAGCAGTGACTGGGCTTCGCAACGCCCGTAGAATCGGGATTCGAGAGCCCGTGGGGCATCATCATCCGGCTTGCCGTGCAGCACCGTTACCGTGGTGCCGTCCGGACCTTCGATCCGAATGGTAGCTCGACCCGGCGGCAAATCCATGGTCAACCGGCGATCCTGATCATCCCACGTCCAGTCCCCCGCCGGCAGATGCCATCGAAGCACGGCAGTGTGCTCACCTGAACCATTCAATTCATCCGTTATGCACCATTGCTCGCCGTCGATCCTTTCCACCGTTCGCCGGTGGACTATCCCCCACGGACGACGCTTGTACGCATAGTGCTCGCCCTGCCACCGGTGCGGTTCGGATTCAAGAACCTGTCCCCTCGGCCAGGGAATGACCACAAATTGCCCGACAGAGCGCACAGGTGGAGTATCATCGATCTCGATCGTATTGTGGGCGCGAATGGAACCAAAGTACTCCTTCAGTTCGGGATGGTCGGGGCAGTAATATTGAAACGTCCCCGCATCTCGCAGCACGTTCACACCCTGCCACCACATATCCACGTGTAGCGGATCAATGTGGCCGGGGCGGTCGCGATAGGTGTGGCATCGAATCATACACCAGCTTTGTTTGGAGCGGAGAATGTAGTACCCGCCCGCGTCAAAGCTGGTGATTGGGCGTGATTCGCTCGCGGGCGATTCGTCCAGCACCTCAGGCCCGAACAGCCAGATCAGCGATTCGTCCCATGGTCCGGCCTCCAACGAGCGGGAACCCCGCGCCGCGTATCGTGCCAATTGAACCACCGGCCGGTAGTCCGGATAGCCACAACTGTCGAGAGGAAGCACCAGCGCGCCGTCGTTCGCGCCGTAGTTGGGAGCCTGCCCGGACGGTTCATCCAGCATGTGGTGAAGGAACCTGCCCGCACGATCAATTCGCTCCAGCGTAGATTCATCCAGAGGCTGATCGTGGATCTCGCCCAAGCGGGCAGCCCACGTCATCACCTGCAACATCAGCCGGTGATAGTTCATGGAATGTTGGATGTAGCCGCCGTCGTCGTAAACCTGCCGTCCGATTTCTCTTTGCAGGACGGAGCGCCCCAGGCATCGCCAATGCGCGGCCCGGCGTAGCTCAGGCAGCAGCAAGCCAATTGTCCAAAGGGCACAGGCCTCCGAAAGGGCGTGGTTGTTCCTCTGCCGGATCGCGTTGCCGATGTGGGCTTCGATGCGAGTGGCGTGTTCGGCGAGGAACCGTACGGTCTGCTCAACTCGCCGCGGCGTAGTGGCGGGAGAATCGAACAATGCATAGGTCGCAAAACAGACGGCAAGACATCGCAGACCCGCCTCCTGCCCCGACTGCCAGTTCGGACCCAGCTGCGGCGGATTGGCCGCCATCCACGATTCAAGCAGCACCCAGAATCGTTCCGCATATCGCGGGTCGCCCGTCAATGCGAAGGCCCGGACCAGCCAGAACACCCACCCGAACCGGGATGGCTCCCATATATATTTGATGTCACCGATTTCCGGCGAAAAGGACTTACCGCAACTCCAGTGCTCCATCAACTTGACTTCAGCGCTGCTAAACGGATTCCGCATCCAGCAGACATCCTGTCCCAGGTCACCGAACTGGTCGGAGAAATACAGGAACCGGCCTTCACAGCATGCGTCAGCTACTTCGATGACGCGGCGTTTGCCTTCATCGGTCATGACGCTTGTCAGGATTTCGGCCGAGGGAGGCTTGCCCGCTTCGAAGAAGAAATCGCCACCGTGCTGGCGTCGATATTCGAAATAGCCTTCTGCATCATGCGGCACGGACGACATGAGAATGTCCGAGAGGCCAATGTGTGACCATGGGCGTGATGGAAGTCTCCATCGATACCAGCCGCTCTTCAGCTTCGCCTGAAGGAAAGCCCAATGCAGAAGGTTGCCCGGCCCGAAGCACCTGACAATCTGGATTGCGTCATTGATCTTCATTTAAGATTGACCGTAGCTACGAAAGCCTTGTCGTCGATTCCCTTGAGCGACTGGGCACTGAAGAGAATCGTGTCGGAATCGCTGCCTGGGCAGCGCGGCAGGACCAAAGAACCATATTGAAAATACTTGCCGCACCACCGGTCTCGCGTCGCTTCAAAGACTTTTGTCCACCGTTCGCCGTCGCGCGAGACCCACATCTGCGCTTCGGTGCCCAGATTGACTTGCGACGGTTCCACCGTAGTTGTCAGACAATATGTGTCACCGAACCGGCAGGAGTAGATGCAGCTGCCCTCCAGTTCCTGCATTCTTTCCACTGCCCCGGTCGACTTGTCCAGCCGCATGATTGCGTTTCGGTCCTTCTCGGTATCCGTGCCATACACAAAATGATCGCCAAAATCGAAGGCATTGGTTCCGCGAACCTGCTGGCCTCCCCGGGCAACCCATTCGAGCCTGGACAGGTCGCCAGATAGAAGCGCAAAGCCGGCCTCGTTTTCAAAATCACCCGCGAGAATCCAGTACTGACCGAGCTTGGCGTCGTAGATGATGTTGTGCACATGACGAATCTCGCCTGCTGAAAAGACATAGCCAACATCGAACGTCTTGCCGCCGTCATCCGACACGAACACTCGCATCTCCCGGCGTTCGGGATTGCCGAAGTACTCGCTCCAGAGAATGCGATCTTCTGGGCCGCGGCAGAACGACATTGGAGGGCGCGGAGGCACGGAGTTATCGTCGATCGCACTGGGGCACATCTGCCTCTGGCCTTCGCTGGCGAAGTAGACTCCCTCACGATTGGCGGCTACGATTTGACCGTCCGAGAGGCGTGTCATCGCCCGTACTTCGTACCGCAGCAGGCGACAAGCCAGGCGGGACATCGGCACCCAACGCCGGGAGAGTCGACAAGGAATCGTCGTGACCTCGTCCCAGCTATCTCCCTTGTCGCGCGATCGGCAAATCGTATAGTTGTTCGAGACATACAGGGTTCCGTCCGGCTCAACATAGAGAGCGCGTCCGGTGAGTTCATTGAGAATGGAAAGGCCTTCATTCTTCATATAGGCACCTTTCATACGAGTCACGATAAAATAGTGCGCTTTACCTGGTTATGTCGGTGCCGTTCACGACGAAAATCAATGCCATCTGAAGCCTTGACGCCATTCCTTCCGTCTGCAACGCCTCCTACGCGAAGGCGCAATAACTTAACGCATGCGGTATAACAGATTGGCTAGTCTGCCAGTGGAGAATTCCACATATCTGCCAGCGATTCGTCCAGCATCCGTCGGGGCTGCCAACCCGTATCGCTTGTGATCTTGGTTATGTCCGCCTGAACGCGAGGCACATCCGCACGGCGAATTCGCGCAGGGCGAGATTTGATAGGGACCGTTACGTCACTGACCGCCATTATCCGCTCGATGATCTCACGAATGCTGATATCCTGGCCCGAGCCGACGTTATACGCCTCGCCATCCCTACCATGTCGCAAGAGAGCATCGAAAGCCTCGGCCACATCACGCACGTCAACAAAATCGCGAGTCGTTTCAATGTTGCCGACCTCCAGGCATTCAGCAGATCCGTCTTGACACTGTTTGAGTTGCAGGACGAACGCCATGGGTACAAGGCAATCCGGCTGTCCGGGACCGAGCAGATTGAACACGCGAGCGCGGACAATCCGCAGCCCATCGGTCAGGAATCTCGCCCTGGCGAGTTGGTCCTGAGCCGCCTTGCTGATCGCGTACGGCGAGAGAGGACGTAGCTGCTGAGATTCGGTCAGCGGAATTTCGTCGGGTTCGATATGACCATAGATGGCGGCTGACCCCACCTGGACGATTTTGCATTCACTGGCCAGATTGGCGTCGATGACAGCCCTGTACAAATTATCTGTGCCCACCACATTGACCGATAGGTTATCGGCAAGGTTATCGCTGCCGACCAAACCAGCCAGGTGAATGATCTGCGTGGGCCTGATGACATCGATCAGGTTCCGCACGGCGTCATAATCACAAAGATCCAGCTGGTGATGGCGATCCACAGGTATGTCTTCAGGCCGAGACAGGTTGCTCGTTGCATATAACTTGACCCCTTGATGGGCCTCCTGCCAATGGCGCCAAGTCCACGACCCGACGAACCCTGGCACGCCCGTAACTAAAAGACGTCCGTTACCCACAATCCACTTGTACCTTTCCGGCTCAGTCTGGACCCAAAAGCTTATGACGAAGAGACTCAAATTCCCTGTTGGCCTGGTCATAATCATCTGGACGCCCGATGTCCAACCAATATCCAGTGAATGGATACGCTCTGGCATCCCATTGCTTTTCGATCATGGCTAGCATGAGATCGTCGAAGCCATAGGCAGTATCTTCCGGCACGAGGTCAAGAATGCGCTTTGAGAAAGCGTACACTCCCATACTCACGCTGAAATGCTCGGTTGGTTTCTCGATGAACTCAACGACGCGGTGCGTCTCGCCTTCGTACCCGAGCACACCGAAATCAATCCTGACGTCGCGTTCATACGTAGCTATCGTAGCCACCGCCTCACTTGTCACGTGCTGACGGTAAAGTTCGCCGAAGTCCAAATCTGTCAGAATATCGCCATTCATAACAAGGAAATGCTCAGGCAGATCATCGATTAGCTTCAGCGGGCCGATCGTGCTGAGAGGCTTATCTTCCAACGAGTAGTCGATCTTCAATCCCAGCCGCTCGCCGTCTCCAAAATACGCCATAATCAGATTGGCCAGGTGACTGACCGCCACCGTGACGTGGTCACATCCAAAGCGGACGAGTTGCCGCAACACGATCTCCATGATTGCCATGTCACCCACCGGAACGATGGGCTTGGGAATGTTAGTTGTAAACGGTCGCAGGCGCGTTCCTTTGCCGCCCGCTAGAATGATAGCCCGCATAGAAATCTCCTAGACGTTGTAGATGTCGTGTTTGTACTGATCGCGGTGCTCGCGAACATAGGTAACGGTCTCTGCGAGCCCGTCTCGCAAATCGTATTGCGGCCGCCAATCGGTCAGCTCCATGATCTTGTCCACAGACGCAATCAGGCGCATGACCTCGCTGCCCGCGGGGCGGAGACGACATTCATCGCAGATGATCTCGGCCTCGACGTCCATGATCTCCATTATGAGCTTGGTAAGGTCGCCGATCGAAATGCCTTTGCCCCTGCCAGCATTGACTACCTCGCCGACGGTCTTGTCGCTCGCCGCAACTGCCATAAACGCCGCCGCTGTGTCCTGAGCGTAGTTCAAGTCCCGAACCGGGTCAAGCGAACCCAGCTTGATCTGCTTCATCCCGGCTGCGAGTTGACTTATGACTGTCGGGATAATGGCCCGGGCTGACTGACGCGGCCCGTATGTATTGAAAGGCCGAAGCGTGGCGACAGGCAGTTTGAACGACAGGAAGAAGCTCTCGGCGATCTTGTCGGCGCCTATTTTGCTTGCGGAATATGGCGACTGACCCTGCAGCGGGTGTTTCTCGTCGATCGGCACGTATTGGGCCGTACCGTACGTCTCGCTTGTCGAGGTATGCACAATCTTTTGTACACATTCATCCCGGCAAGCCTGAAGAATATTAAGCGTGCCGAGAACATTGGTTTGCACATAGTCGGCCGGGGCAATGTAGGAATACGGAATCGCAATCAGGGCCGCCAGGTGCAGCACCACGTCCTGACCTTTCACGGCTTGCCTGCAGAAAAACGGATCTCGAACATCACCGCAAATCACCTCCAGGCTATCGCGAACGTCCTTATCGAGCAATTCGATTTGGCCCCAGTCGTTTCGGCTATTGTAATGTGCCATGGCGCAGACTTTTGCGCCGTGACGGACGAGGCGTTCAGCCAAGTGGCTTCCAATAAAGCCTCCCGCACCTGTTACGAGCACACGCTTGTTGTCCCATGTCATTTCTTTTGGCTTGTCCGGCATTTTAGTTCCTTATAGATTTCGACAATCTGTTCAGCATTATTTCGTGCTGAATCTGATGCCACGGTTTTCCGCAGCGATATTATGTTTGCAAGAGACTTCCTAACCATTTTCTCGAATTCATCCATGTCCCTTGTCTTAAACAGTACACACACGTCCGGTCGGGCAACGGCATCGCTGGCAACCACGGGGATCCCAAAATACAAGGCTTCACGGACAGCAATAGAGTCTCCGTCCGTATTGCTGGGGCGCAGGTACAGATCGCTGGACTCCAGCAGCCAGGTTATGTCTTCGAGAGGCTCGGCCACCCAGAAGATGTGGCCTCCAGTGCGTTGGGACGCGTCATTTCTAACCTGCTCTATTTCTTCCGGGCTGCCCCCCAGAAGCGTGACGATCAGCCCCACTTGGGGATAGTCCCCCTGAATCCGCTCAATCAGTTCCACAAGCATGTCCGTTCCGTAGGTGCTCGCTCCCTCATACTCTCGCCCAAGCCATGTTGCAGCCAGCATAACCGGATCGGCAGAGTCAACGAATGCTCTTATGTCCGCTGGCACGTCGGGTGATTCCTGCGGTATGGGCGGAATGAATGCTGGAACAACTCGCACCCGCTCCGGTTTAACATTGGCAAGCGTAATGCACGCCTCAGCAATGTGCTCGTTGCAGGCCACGACGATATCGTAGCGGCGAAGCAGCCATCGCGTCAGCAGCTTCTTTATTGGACAGCCCGACGTCATCGTATCGACAAGTCTCATGTTGTGCAGGCTGATCACGTAGCTTCCTCGCCGAAAGAACGACGCCACGGCGAAAATCAAATACGCCAACCACTGTGTCACAACCAGGTGCACAATATTGCAGCGGTTCCTCGCACAGAACCATAGCGTCCACAGTCGCCTGTGCCTCGCTATACTCTGCACGAACGGCGGGCGCTCTGCCTGGGAAACCGTGTTGTACAATCGGAAGTCCACGCCAGCCTGCTCGAGATGTGCCACTAATCGCTGCAAATGTACGCCAACTCCACCATAAGGCGGTGGATAGGCCCCTATCAGCGCAATCTCCGGCCAAGGACCGGATATTCGCTCGTCGGGATCGCCAGCGAGCGGCTCAGTTGCGGACTTCTTGTTGTTCGTACTCGTCATTGCATCTGCTCCGTCTTCTTACTGCACCCTGATAATCTCATCTCAATGCGAACCCTTCTTCTGCCAATCCTGAATAGCCTCGCTGTAGACGGCCAGAGTTTGTTGAGCGACGCGGTCAGATCGATAGACTTCTGCTCTGTCTTTGGCACGCCGCCCGAATTCCTCCGCCAGGGAGGCATCCTCAAGCAACGGACGTATGCCGGCGGCAATCGACTCTGGACTCGTCGGATCAACCAGTATGCCGCAATAGCCGTGCGACACCATTTCTGCTGCACCACCGGAGGGCGCCACGACCGCCGGAACACCAGCCGCGTTAGCTTCTGCAATAACCATCGGGGCCGTTTCCTGGAACGACGGCAGGGCCAAGCACCGGGTTTTCGCCAGTTCGCTCTGCAGGACCGAACGAGTCAACGATCCCAGGAACTCCACCCGCCCCTCAAGCCCGAGATGCCGAATCCGCTCGTCTATTTTACGAGTGTACGCTTTGTTCGGGCGCGGACCCGCAATCCGAAGCTGACAGTCTACGCCCTGCCTGGTGAGTCGTCCGACCGCCTCAATCAGCCCGTGGACGTTCTTCCTCGGGATCACCGATCCTACAAACAAAACACGCGGGCCGCTTTCTTGACGTAATCCTTCGAAAAACTGACTCTCGATCGGGTTGGGGATGAAATGGCACTGCCCGGCTAAATCTTCGCTCAGACGCTGCATCACATAGCTTGCAATCATAATAGTGTGGGGGTATCGCTTACGCGCAGGCCTGTTCACCCGCCGCAAGATATAAGATCGCAGGCGAGGAAATCGATGTGGCCGATATAGCGTATCCTCTTCCGGAATGCCGTGGATGGTCAGCACCGCGGGATAATGTCTGGCATCAACATAGGGCGCGTTGCCTTGGACGTGAATAACGTCCGGGGTCAATTCCCGCAGCTTCTGCTCGATGGCTTTGTGCGGCCGACACCCCATGAGCGTCGGTCTCGCCTGCACATTGTGCACGGTGTACGGCGGTTCTCCTTGTGTGTATGAGGCTCTGCCGTCCGTTTCCGTCCACCGAATGACATGCAGATCAAGGTCCGGACGCTGGCGAAGAAGTGCCGGAACGAGACAGGCTACAACCGCTTGAACCCCACCGGCAGGCTGGTTCACCGAATCGGGATAGGATGTGACCATGGCCAAACGCATAAGAACTCCTTGCATAACCGTGTGAATCTGTTTGATCTAGAGCAGTTCACTCTGAGCCGAGAAAAATGGTTTTTCACACCACGATGTTCCGTCAAGAAGGACAGGCGAGCTAATCCATTTTTCTCGATACAGTGAGATGGACCCTCGAATCATCTCTGCCGTTTTGCTGTCACGGACAAGCCGATCTCACGAAAACCCTCTTCGAACGGCAACCAGAAATCAGCCACACAAGTCACTGCACATACAGCAGGGACCTTCTTGGATAGAAAGACTGTTTCAATAATATTGTGCTTCGATCATCTCCGGCTCGGATTCACGCAGGAACGGATGGTATGGACTTCCAAATACCATGCCAGCAAGAACGCATACACTCAACTGCACCCAGAATATTTTTACCTTATCGGAGGGGTTCGCCATACTCATTAAGACCGCCGCCACAAACAGTCCGTATATTCCGGATCGAAGAATCGGAATGCTCGTTCGCCTCAAGACTGAGAGCACGGAGGCCAGAAATGCAAGATACAGGATCAGGCCAGGGAAACCCAGTTCTGCGAAGTGCTGGATGAAATCGTTGTGAGCAGCATTACCACTGCCGTATGCACGCACGATGTAGTGATTTATACCGATGCCTACAAGGGGGCTCTCAAACCCCCACTTCAGGCCCTGCGTCCACAGTCGCATTCTCCCTCCAGACGAGGTCCCGGCTTGAAAACCTTCCAGAGCGTGCTGCCCAAGGCGAGTCTGCGACAAGACCGTTGCAAATATGACAAGTGTGCCGACCAGAACCAAGACACAGGTGAATAGTATCGCAAGCCGTTTACCCAAAGACAACGGTCGGTAAGTCATTAAGGCAACGGAGAACCCGATGACTATGGCAATATACCCGGAACGGCTGCCGGTCTTCACCAGAGATATGAGCATGACCAAAACCGCAACGATGACCAAAAACTTTCCTGTTTTTTTAACTTTCGTGAATAGGTACGGGGCGAGAAACAATCCACTAAACATCGTTTTAGCTAGCTGGTTTGCTCCGATGTTGCCTATATGGGCGCGTTTGACCATGCTTTCCCATTCGGGATCCGGAGTCATGACCAGCCCAGCCGCCCCCGCAACCACAGAACCCAACAGGAAGACCCAGAACAAAGTCTCTAACTCTCGGGGGCCGCGACATAGACCTAGAACGACAATGAAAAGCCCGATTACCTGAAATCGTGTCAACACCCCTCGCAGTCCGAACGCTGTATCGGTCCAGGCAACTACCGTAACCAATGACCAGAAAGCAAACGCTATCACCAGCAGAAGAGGGGCGGACCCTGGCACCTTGATCCTGCCCATAGCCAGGTGGGCCAGAAACACCATGACTGTGAACAATCCCACTGCCTTGGTCATGGTGAAGTCGTGGCCAAGTTGGCCGAATGACTCGAATGGGGCCAGGAGAATCAGCAGATACAGTCCGCACACAGGCCGAAAGAGAGTCAGCAGCAAGAGAGGCACCCCCCCCAGGACCAGAGGAATCATAATGGCCTCACCCCGCATCCCAACGGCTGCGCAGAGCGCAGCGGGTAGCCCGGCTAATGCGAATACCAGAAGGTAAGTCCTGAGTTTCCACCCAGTCACTAACGCAGGCCCTTGCACGTCACCGTCCGGCAGGGCATATTCCAGTTCTTGATGATAGTTGAGCATCATACCTTGAGCCTTAGCACGCTTGGACAAGCAGGGCATCCTCATCAGCAACAGGCCACCCGCACCTGCGCCCTGCGTCATTGTATAATATCGTGAACAGTCTGAACTTACTTGAACCCCTTAAAGATAACCAAGATCCTCCAGCTGTTTGCGAATCGCCTCCTCCTCGTCTTTGGAATAGGAGGACACCTCTGCATCATCGGACACCTCAGCCGACCCAGAGACACGGCGTAGCGTTTTTTCCGGGACAAAATCAGGGCAGAAGGCTTCGTCTACAACCCGTCCCTCCAGTTCGGGCGGTTCCACACCCAGTGCATGCAGCACAGTGGGTAGAATATCGACGATCTGCGCCCCAGAGATATCTCCCTGGTTAAAAGGAGTACCCGAAGCAGCAAACACTCCATTTGCATCGTGATAGCCGATGCCGATTTCGGTCGGTAACGGAGCCAGCCAGCCATTGCGTCGCGTCGCTCCCGCAATGGAACGGTTCGCATGAACAACTGAACGATGCGGCACAAACAGGACCTCCGGAGCCCGCTCCAGGTACTGGCCGTTATATAGGCGCTCACGCCTATCGACAACGTCAAAGATCGCTTGTCCATCCTTGGGGTTCCGTGCGTTGCGAAGCGCTTCGACTACTGCCTCGGCGATCTCAGGCGCTTCATCGTTATTCACAACTCCACCGGGGCCATCCCCGACTCGGTTCAACCGAACTCCATATTCCATATGTGGACCCACCCATGTTTTTGAATGATTCCAGTCACAGATTTTTTGCTGGGATGCATCCCACTGTTCTTTACCTGGACGCTCAGCTGAACCACCCTTCAGCCGATACACCAGGCGGGCCAATCGGGACCATGTTGGGTAACCCACGGTTTTGCATACGATGGTCCGTGCCAATTTGCGGAATTGAGTTAGCAACTGCCCTCTGCCTGGGAGAACCATCAAACCCTGCTCAACCAGATACGCTCGCAGGTCGAACTGATACGTCGGCCGCGAGAATCCATGGTCACTGACCACGAGCACCATCGGGTCGTCCATCAACTCAAGGATTCGCCCTATGACCCGGTCTTGCGTCTCCAACACACGCAGCGTCATCTGTCGGACCTCCTTGCCGATGTCGGTGTGATAGAGTGGCGAAGACGGAGCGAGATAACCGTAAGCCTTGTGACTGATTCGGTCAATGGTTTCCAGCACTACCCATAGAAAATCCACCGGGTTGTGTTTCAGCAGCCATTCGAGGGCTTCCAGTCGCATGAGCAAAGCTTTTTCCAGCATGTCCATGTATGCCTGTCGCTTCTGGCGAGTAAAGCCCCAATTCTCTGCGCTTGCCGTAGGCCCGTTATGATCGTATTGCGGCATGGCTTTGGCAAACTCCGACGCCAGGGAATCAGGTTTGACACCGTGCTTGGGCTCTGGTGGCGTAACGAACCCGGAAACCATGAATCCATTCACGCTCTCGGCCGGATAAGTTATCGGCACATTGAAGATACCTGTGCTCAACCCGGCTTGATTGAGTATGTTCCAAATGCGTTGCTGTTTCACGTCACGTAGCGTAGCTGCATGCCCTTTGACGCTGCCGGGTTCAATCAAGCGAAAGGATGTTACACCGTGGGCGCCTGGATTCACCCCCGAGTACATGCACGGCCAAGCCGGACACGTATAGGGCGGTACCGTTGACTTCAAAATGCCTCTGGCGCCGTTCGTCAGTAGCTGCTTAAGTACCGGCAGGCGTCCCGACTCTATCATTGGATCAAGCATCTCGAACGTAGCGCCGTCCAATCCAAGCAACAGAAACTTACTCACAGTCTATTCCTTTCAGTCAGGATGCCGTGCATCAGGGCCATGTACCAAGCATCAGCCACAAACCTGTATATAAGCAAAAACATCACTGCGACACATCACTGGTCTGTTTGATTATCGTGCGTTTGCGGCGAATAACGTTCAGAATAACTCCGCGTTCTTCTTTAGATAACAGGATGAACCAGACCACCGGCACGAAGGCGCACGACGCGATGAACATCTGCACCAGAACCACAAAAAACGAGTTCGCCTTCCATATCTCGCAGAGCCCCAAACCAACGGCAGCTGGTATTGTTGCAGCCAGCAAGGGCAGCACTGAACATTCCAGGATGGACGTTCTCAAGGGAATCCCGACATCACGGCGAACGACCCAGGGCAGATAAAAGAGGCCTCGCAAAGCCGTCGGAACAAAGAAACCCGCGATCATAGCCGCCAGGCCCCATTCGGTCCATATACCTATTGCAATGCCGCACGCCAAGCCGAGTACGCACGCGATTACTCGGGTAACACCCACGCCGGCTATTCGCCCCACACCAAGAATCCACTGCTCGGCGACTCCGCCGACCCCGCGCAGGTACGTCAGCCCAAGAAGTACCAGAAGCGGTATATAAGCGGATCTCATCTCTGGGCCCATCCAGAATGTTAGAAACGGCAATCCAAATACTGAAAACAATGCGACTACCAAGGCGCATGACGCCATCGCCAACCGGGTCCCGCCTTTGTACAAACGAATCAAGGGCTCTCGCTGGCCACGAACAACATACGTCGTCGCCGCCGGTCGCATGGCCCGAATCATTCGCAGGCCAGGACGCGTCATGAACATACAGATCATCTTGGGTACAGCATACACGCCTGTTGCGGCCAGTCCGAGCGTAGCACTGACGACAGGCATCGATCCCATATCGAGGGCCTGCATGGCGCCTTCATTAACAGCTGTCCAGAAACCGAAACCCATGACCCCACGCGCAGCTTTTCTACCCATTCTCCGGAAGGACATCTTTAGCCTCGGCAGCACCTTGTGTACGCATACAGCACCTGCCGCAACCCCCGCCACAGACGATACCGCCAAACAGACCCCCAAGGCTTCCAGGCTGGACCAACCACTCTTGAAAAGGACAATAACCAACACAACCCGCAGTAGGAGTTGGCCAATGACCACCGCCGCCGCAAGCTCGAATCGCTGCATGGCTTGAAGCAGGCCGATGTACAGCGTACTGAGCAGATGCACCGCGGCTGCCACTGCCGTCAACTGAAATAACACCCTGGCACCGGGTTGAATATCCAAGGAAATATTAAGAGCACCAAGAAAGACGAAAGAACCTATTACCACCACGACTACAGCGACCAACGCCGCGCCCAGAAGATATATGCGTGCAACAGACATCCGCCGAGAGAGCCCGTCCCAATCGTCGGCTGCGATGCTGTCGCTCGCAAGTCGCAGCACAGAACTCGCCATCCCGAATGACAGATAGCGCGCGCCCATTGATATGGTAACGGCCAAGCGATAGGCACTGAACCGATCTATGCCAATCGCTCGAAAGACAAAAGACATCAGGTACATATTGACAACAAGCATGACGACCATCTCCATCAGACTGAAGATCACGTTAATGGCCACACGCCTGGAGGTGCTACCGGAGACAGCCCTGCCAGAAGGTTGCGACGAATTATCCTGGGAGTCGTTCATTTACTTGGACAGCGAAGAGTTTCCTATCCGACCTTACCCTGCAATAGCAGCATAACGAGCGTCAGGAACGATTACGATACAGTGAAGGGGTTACGACATCAGCCATGGCTGACGTGTCCAGGTCTCGCCCAAGGAACTCCTTGATTCGGGCGACCTGGGGTTGGGCATCTTCAATCATATCGCGGTAGTTAACGTAGAGAATCTGCAAGCAATCTTGCCCCTCCACCCACTTCTCAAAATCAGCGAGCTGGCGACGAAAAAGATCGGCCATGCCCTCGTCATCCTGCTTGCTTTGCGGCTTGCCCAGCCGCTCCAGCATTTTCTTTTGCGATGCCACTACCTCCCCGAGTTCACGCCGCATGAACACAACGCGATACGATCTATCTTGAGGTAGGTCGTAAAGTAGGCGGTAAACCATTTTTACAACCTTTCCGGCAGACTCTTCAAGCCAGGACGCATCATCCCTCGTCGCCTTGACCACCTCAAACTCAAAGTAGCCTCGGGGATTATCCACATCGGCTTCTCTGATTTCGTCGGCCATGGCCGGTATCCCCCCCGCATCCAGCATCTGCATCATCATCGAGGTGCCCGATCGTGGCAATCCCGAAACAATCGTCAAGTAATTGGAAACCATGAGGCTGTCCTTCTTCGATAGATAGTGGCTAGGTCATCCGCAAAGGATTACGCTCAGTGCGAATTCATACCGGAGGCCTTCTTCCAACAGCGCCATCGGTCGCATTTCACGAGCGGTTTGTAGACCAGGTTACGGTACCCCATGCATGCGCCAAGACAGACTCCGTCGCGAATCTTCTTGAAACCACTGCGGGGGCGAAACTCCACGTCCAGATCACTAGCCAGCTTCTCGCAGCCGTACTCTGAAACCTGGCGTTTCCAGACTTCCTCTGCAACGTAATCATACAACGCCTGATCAAGCTCATTTCGCTCGCGGACCTTTGGAAGATACTTCTCCAGATTATCTTCAACCTCGCGACGCAGCTTGCTCTTTGGTCGGGCCGAAGCGATGTTCTTGGGTTTTGAATAGCTAACATCGAAGTCTGGCAGATCGAGCCGTTGACGCATGATAAGCAGAGACTCGTCAAATTTTTCGGTCAGACCGACAAAACGAAGGCGCGTATCAATCAATTCTTTGGCGGCATCGAGATCGGGCTTTCCGGCTATTGCCCGGACCAACAAGTTATGCCATTGCGGATCGTCCATCCACTGGTCAAAGGTGCGGTGGTCCGCATCCACTTCAGCCTTGAAATAGTAATTTGATACATATCGCTTGATCGGATCGCGGAAAAAGGTGTACCAACGCAATCGATCCTGGTTTTCCTCAAAGTCCACATGCGGACGAAGCAGAATCCCGCAAATGCTTTTCACCCAGGGATAGACTCGAAAATCGAATCGCATATCTCTGGCCTGAATGACCCGAGACCCGTTCCAGGGCGGAGCCGTAACACCCAGTCGATCTTCCAGGTCCAGGTGCGACAAACCGAAATGCCGGTGGAGCAAGTATCGCAATGTCATCCCGCCACTTTTCCATATGTGACAGAATGCAGGGATCATATGTCTGGCATGAGTACTCATGTTGGCTTCCTCAACCGGGAGCGACTAATCCCTCACTCATGAGTCTGCGGGGAACAGGAATACCCACGCCGGAGTCCTGTCGCTCAGATCAATTCACATCCCAGGCGATATATCCACTTGCGAAGGATAAACAATAAAGCCCGGACGCTTGATGCCGGCTTTGGGATCGTACGACAAATCTTCACCGTTGAGATCCACCACTCGGCAGCCGGCCTCAATGGCGATTGCCGCGCCCGCGGCCGTGTCCCACAAGCACGTCGGACCATGGCGGGGATAGATGTCGGCCTTGCCCTCAGCGACTGCACATATCTTGATACTGCTACCGTGCGATACGGTATCTGAAATCCCAAGTTTCTCAAGGAACTCTTCAGTCTCCTCCGATAGATGCGATCGGCTGACAACTGCGCTTCGTGGCTTGGGGCAGTCGCTCGCCACGACAGGGACCGGTTCGCCGCCGGAATCGACTTTCCAGCATCCCAGGCCACGCCCAGCGTAGTAGAGTACATCGAGTGCCGGAGCGTATATAACACCCAGAACCGGCGACGCCTGCTCAATCAGGGCGATATTGACGGTGTACTCGCTAAGTCCCTTGATAAATTCCTTTGTTCCGTCGAGAGGATCCACGCACCAGAAGGTACCCCAGGATTTCTGGGCAACTGATTCAAGATCACCCTCTTCCGAGAGGACGGGAAACACGGGGGTAATTCCATCGAGGCCGGCTTGAATGACTTCATGAGACGCCATATCCGCACGTGTGAGGGGCGAGCCATCATCTTTCGTCTCGATATTACCGACTTGAGAGGCGATAGGCAGTATAGCCTTGCCTGCCTCAACGGCAATCCGACATACTTCAGGGACAAGGCCCTCAAGTAGTGAAGAATTCAGTGTCGTTCCTGCGTCAGAGTTATCCATCGGCATCCAGGAATCCCTTCTCTTCGAGGTAAGCGAGTATGCGTTGCACGCACTCGGTTGCAGACAAATCCTGTGTCGCCAACGTTAATTCCGGTGAGCGAGGCGCCTCGTATGGAGCGGTCACGCCGGAGAACCGGGGGATCTCGCCAGAATCAGCTTTTTTGTATATATTTGGGCGTCTTTGCCTGCATACCTGCACCGGAGTAGAGAGATAAACCTCTATGAATCGCTCGCTGCCAATGGTCTGACGTGCATGGTTCCTATCCGCCTCGTAGGGTGACAGGAGAGAGCAGATGGTGATCTGCCCCGTATCGTTGAGCACGACCGCGACCTCTGCAACACGCCGGATGTTCTCGGCACGGTCGGCAGCGCTGAAATCCAGATCCCTGGACAGCGTCAGTCGGGTGTTCTCACCGTCGATGACACTGCTCATGCACCCACGGTCAAAGAGGCAACGCTCAAGTTCGTATGCGATGCTCGTTTTACCCGAACCGGTCAGGCCCGTAAACCAGACCGTTGCACAGCGGTGCCCGAGCCGTTCGCTGCGTTCCTCGATCGAAACCCGACTGATGCGGCGCTGAACGTTCTCGCTCTGCGGCTCGGCCTCCCAGTTACCCGGCGTTGTGAGCAACTCGCCCGGTTCACGGTCGAGGATCATACCCGCGCCGACGGTATTATTCGTCACGCGATCGATAATTACGAACGCACCCGTTGAACGATTCTTCTCGTAAGGATCGAAGGTCAAGGGCTTGTTTGTCATGATCACAGCCCGGCCGATTTCGTTGAGCTTCAACTCGGACACTTCCCGGCGGTGCATCGTGTTGATGTCAATTCCGTATCGGATCTCGGTCGCCATGCCACCTATAGTCCGAGTGCAATGCTTGATGACGTAATTCTTGTTCGTCCTCAGCGGCTCTTTCGCCATCCAGACAATCATGGCGTCGAAATTGTTGTTTATGTGCGGAACGTTGTGCACGTGCACGAGCATGTCGCCCCGGCTGATGTCAATTTCATCGTCCAGCACGATCGTTACAGCCTGGGGTGGAAAGGCCTCGTCGATTTCGCCATCCAAGCCAAGCACCTGCTTGACGGTGCTCCTCGTGCCGGCCGGCACGACCATGACTTCATCGCCCGGGCGAATCGTACCCGACGCGACCGTGCCCATGTAGCCGCGAAACTCAGAATTCGGGCGAGACACGTACTGCACCGGAAAGCGGAGGTCGATCATATTCCGATCACTGGCCACGTGAACCGTCTCGAGGTGGTTCAACAGTGTCGTGCCCTCGTACCAGGGCATTTTCTCGCTACGGTCGACGACATTGTCGCCTTCCAGCGCGCTTACCGGAATGAATGTCATGTCGCGTGCTTCAAGCTTGGCTGCAAACGCGGTGAACTCCTCGCGAATGCTGTCGAATACTTCCTGCGACCAGTCGACCAGGTCCATCTTGTTGACGGCGACCACAAGGTGGCGAATACCCAGCAGCGTAGTGATGAACGCATGACGCCTGGACTGAACAGAGACGCCGTTGACTGCATCGATTAGAATCACCGCCAGCGAAGCGGTCGAGGCGCCTGTGGCCATGTTTCGCGTGTACTGTTCGTGGCCGGGCGTATCGGCGATAATGAACTTGCGCTTCGGCGTCGAAAAATACCGATATGCCACGTCGATAGTAATGCCCTGTTCGCGCTCGGCCTTGAGACCATCGGTGACCAGGGCAAGGTCCGGCACTTCACCTTCGAAGCCCTTGCGAACGGTTGCATCCTTGATCGAAGCAAGCTGGTCTTCGTAAATACCCTTTGACTCATACAGCAGCCTTCCGATCAGGGTGCTCTTGCCGTCATCGACGCTCCCGGCCGTCACAAGGCGCAGCAGGTCTTTCTGTTCGTCCTGTTTCAGTAATGTCGCCGCAGTAATCATATTAGAAATAACCTTCCCGTTTTTTCTCTTCCATGGACCCCTCGCCACTTTCTTTATCGACTGCCCGAGTAACCCTCTCCGACTGCCTTGCGAGCATGGTCTCTTCGATCACCTCTTCGAGTGTCGTGGCCGTGGATTCGACAGCTCCAGTGCAGAACTGACAGCCAAGCGTACGAAAGCGAACGACCATGGTTTCGACCTTCTCGCCTTCGCGGGGTTTATTGAGATCGCCGGCCCAGAGAAGCATGCCGTCGCGCCGAATTATCGGCTGCTCGGAGGCGAAATAAAGAGGAACGAGGGGAATTTTCTCGGTGTAGATGTAGTGCCATATATTGAGCTCGGTCCAGTTCGACAGCGGGAAGATGCGGAACGACTCGCCCTGGTTGTGACGTGAGTTGTACAGGTTCCACAACTCAGGACGCTGGCCCTTGGGATCCCACTGCATCTGCGGGTCGCGGAACGAGTAGATTCGCTCCTTTGCACGCGATTTCTCTTCATCGCGACGCGCGCCGCCGAAGGCTGCATCGAATCCATGTTTCCGCAATGCCTGGATCAGGCCCTGCGTCTTAAGCAGATTTGAACACAGCGTACACGTCCATTTGTCCGGATCGCGTCCGATCTCGTCGAAGGCTTCTTCGTTGCGATGCACGATCAGCCGCACGCCAAGCTCTTCGGCAATGCGTTCGCGGAACTCGTACATCTGCGGAAACTTGAAGGACGTATCAACGTGCAGTAAAGGAAATGGAATCGGACCAGGTGCAAACGCTTTCTGTGCCAAGCGCAGCATGACCGATGAGTCCTTGCCGATTGAATACATCATCACGGGGTTCTCGAACTCCGCCGCGACCTCGCGGATGATGTGGATGCTCTCGGCTTCCAGATGCTTCAAATGCGATATGCTATATGATTGCACCAGCGGTATCTCCTTCGTCGCAAAGCGTCAAACCGTGCGAACCAGAATCTGATTTTTCCAATGCATTATGCTATATGGTCGCACCAGCGGTATCTCCTTCGTCGCAAAGCGTCATAACCCGCGAACCAGAATCTGATTTTTCAAATACATTATGCTATATGATTGCGCCAGCGGTATCTCCTTCGTCGCAAAGCGTCAAACCGTGCGAACCAGAATCTGATTATTCAAAAGATAGTTGATTATATCATCAACGCATTCATCAACCGTCTTGTTCGCCGTGTCCAGAACGACTTCCGGAGATTGCGGGGATTCGTATGGCGCGCTGACACCGGTGAATTCCTCTATCTCACCCGCGCGAGCCCGAACATAGAGTCCTTTGGGATCACGCTGTTCACAGACTTCAATCGGCGCGTTCACGAACACTTCCACAAACCGCCCTTCATCTACCAGGCCGCGAACGCGATCTCTGTCGCGCCGATACGGAGAAATGAAGGCTGAAACCGCAATCAGGCCCGAATCAGCGAACAACGCGGCCACCTCGCCGATCCTTCGGATGTTTTCCTCGCGGTCGGCCGGGGTGAACCCGAGGTCGCCATTTAGGCCGTGGCGAACATTATCCCCGTCCAGCACATAGGCCGCGTGCCCCTCCTGGACCAGCCTCTCTTCCAGAGCAAAGCCGATAGTCGACTTCCCCGAGCCAGACAGGCCGGTCAGCCAGACCACACAACCTCGCTGGCCCAAAAGACGCCGTCTGCATTCTGCGTCAACGCGACCCTCGTGCCTTACTATGTTGCGAGAATTCGATTCTGCCGCCATCGGCACAATTCCTTTACGTTTCATTGGCGAGCCGGCCAGGCCCGCACAGCCGCCTCAAGCAACCACCGGAACCGCCCGGCCATACGGACCGGACAGACTCCGTCCCCGTCAGCTGCGTGCTTCAAGGCTACTTAAACACAGTATTTTCAGTATATTAGGCGGACTTCTTCAGCGAAATGCCTACCATAAATATACGTCGCAATCAATCCAGTGGTTCGAGCTGGTCCTCGTCGATTTCCACGGACGCTCCTTGGCCGAGTATGCCCACTTCGACGACAAACCTGCTGCTTCCACTGCGACGTTCAACTTTGCCTTCAACGCCCTGTAGCGGGCCGGTGCGAATTCGGCATGGAGTGCCTTTTCGCAGCGATGAAAGTGGAAGTATCGCCTGGTTGCACCCCAGCAATCGCTGAAGAGCCGACAACTCACCGATAAGTTGTTTTTGGTCCGAGACTTCAATAAGTCGCACTATCCTGTTGGTTTTCAGTGCCGCCAGCCGAACGTCCTGGTCCGCACAGCAAAGAAAGACATATCCTGGAAACAGCGGAAGCGTCGACTTCCACCGCCGGTGTCCTTTTCGTCGCATTACCTCATACATCGGCAGAAAATATCCACCTCCTAAGGCCAAGATATCCTGTGCCAAACTTTTTTCTTGCCGTGGCTTAACGTGCGCAATCAACCATGTTCCACGCATTTGCTCAACGGGGCACCCATCGGGCCATATTTGAGGCAGCTCCCCCTGTCCAAGTTTGCTGATGTGAGTGCCAATCACCGGAATCTCCTGTTTCTTCGCCACCAGGATCAAGCCTGGGTATCTACTGTTGTCGGCCGATGCTTAACCGATTCATGATTTTATACTTTTTCGGGCACCCGGCAACAAAAATACGAATGCCTATAGTACCCTGTAACAGAGTACTGGCCGGTCTGGGCGCACAAGCGTGCACCGTTTTCTGCATACGCTGGGAATTTGTACGTTCCCACAAGACGGTTTGTTTCGGCAATTCGCCTGCGCGCCGTGCTAGTTTGATCTGTCGCATTCCGGCTGGTTGCTTGTTTGCACACCTTTTCTTCAACCGTTAGACTGAATCGTCCGATTGCTCTATTGGCTAGACCTGTAAGGAAAACTCGAATGATCAAGATTATCAGCATAGCCGGCGCAAGGCCCAATTTTATGAAAATCGCCCCTCTGATGGAGGCGTTCGGACAACATCCGGATATCGAGCCCATGCTCGTCCACACGGGCCAGCATTACGACGAGCGAATGAGCGATCTGTTCTTCCGTCAGTTGGGCATTCCCGAACCGGACGTTAATCTCGGTATCGGCTCGGCCAGCCACGCCGTCCAGACCGCCGAGATAATGAAGGCGTTCGAGCCTGTCGTGCTCGAAGAAAAACCCGATGCAGTCCTGGTCGTCGGCGACGTCAACAGCACGATCGCCTGCGGATTGGTGGCCGTCAAACTCGGCATCAAGCTGATCCACGTCGAAGCAGGCCTGCGCAGCTTCGACCGCGCCATGCCCGAAGAAGTCAATCGCGTCCTGACCGACTGCATCAGCGATCTGATGTTCTGCACGGAAAAGAGCGGCCTCGAGAATCTTCGCAACGAAGGCGTCGCCGAAGAACGCTTCTACCTCGTCGGCAACGTGATGATTGATACGCTCCTGAAGAACAAAGCCAAAGCCGACGAGTCGAAGATCCTCGACGAACTTTCTTTGACCGCAGGCGAATACGCCACACTCACAATGCACCGTCCGAGCAACGTTGACGACCCGGTCGTCTTCGGCAGGCTGCTCGACGCCCTCGAAGTCATCCAGCGGGACATGCCGATCGTGTTCCCGATCCATCCGCGCACGCGGAACAACCTCCCGAAACTGGGTCTTGCAGACAGGGTTGCCGCCATGAGCAACCTGATTCTCATCGAACCGGCGGGGTATCTCGACTTCCTCAAGCTGACATCCTCGGCCAAGCTGGTGCTGACCGATTCTGGCGGCATCCAGGAAGAGACTACCGTGCTGAAGGTTCCGTGCATCACCATGCGCGAGAATACCGAGAGACCCATAACCATAGAGATGGGCTCGAATCAGCTGGTCGGCACCGATCCCGAAAAGATTCTCCAGGCCTACCGAAACGTCGTGGAAGGCAAGCTGCCGGAAGGGCAACTGCCCGAAATGTGGGACGGCAAGGCCGCTCAGAGAATCGCGAAGATACTCGCCGAAAAGCTTTAATACTCCGCCGATATTCTACATGGCGTAAGCCCGTAGATGGAACTACTCGCGCAGCGGGCGAGCGTTCCTCGTTTCGGCAAATTCTTGTGACTTAGGCTGAAAATGCCCGGATCGTCTCGGCTGTACACCGAATCTGCTCTTCGGTGATTTCGTGACTGATCGGCAGGGCCAATACTTCGTGGGAAGCCTGCTCGGTCAGGGGGAAGTCGCCTTCCTTGTAGCCCAGCGACGCAAAGCAAGGCTGTTGATGCAGGCCAAGCGGGTAGAACATCGCCGATGCAATGCCGTTATCGCTCAGGTAAGCCCGAAGTTCGTCGCGGCGTTCGCTGCGGATGACGTATTGGTTGTAGACGTGTCGGTTGCCTTGCCGTTCGACGGGCGTGGAAACGCCTTCGCAGCCGGCCAGCAGTTCGTTGTAGATCGCCGCATGTTCCCGGCGAGCATCTTCCCAGGCTGCCAGGTGTTTGAGCTTCACTGAAATCAGCGCTCCCTGAATCGAGTCCATGCGGAAGTTGCCTCCCACCCACGTATGCAAGTAGCCGCCGGTGCTGCCATGACTGCGGAAGAACGCCAATTTCTCGGCCAGCTCACTGTCCTGCGTGACGATCATGCCCGCATCGCCCGGTGCGCCGAGGTTCTTGGTCGGATAGAAGCTGAACACGCCGGCCGTGCCGAAAGCGCCTGCCTTTCGCTCACCTTGACCGGCGCCGATGGCCTGGGCGGCGTCTTCGATTATTGCCAACTTGTGTCTGTCCGCGATTTCGCAGATGGCGTCCATGTCGGCCACTTGACCATACAGGTGCACCGGCATGATCGCTCGGGTGCGAGGGGTAATGGCTGCTTCGATCTTGGCCGGGTCGATGTTGAATGTGACCGGGTCGATGTCCACAAATACCGGCCGGGCGCCGGACCGCCAGATGGCGCCACCCGTGGCGAAAAAAGTAAATGCCGTGGTGATAACCTCGTCGCGATCTGCTTCGGTGGCACGGGGGCCGCCGCTGCTGTCGCCGATCTCCAGCGTCATCAGCGAGCACAATAGCCCGTCGGTCCCGCTCGATACGCCCACTCCGAACTGGCAGCCGGAATACTCGGCGATTTCCTGCTCCAGTTGGCGAACGGCCGGGCCGTTGCAGACCGGCTGGACCTCCAATGCAGCTGCAATCGCCTGGAGAAGTTCCTCTTTGAGAGGAGCGTATTGCTTGTCGATATCCAGCAGTGGCACTTTCATCGTTATGATCCTTTCCTACGAACGCAAGGAAGAGCGCACACGGTACAGGCCTCCCCAGTCCGCGTCAATGCAGCGCCGCCCCGGCAGCCGCCGCCTGAATACTGGCGAAAGAGGCCAGAGAGAAGCTATACTGTTTCGCCGCCCGCCAAAGGCCGACAAATAGAATAGCATGAGGTAATTTAGACTTTTTGAGATTTCGCCGGCAACACTCGCCGCGCGGCAGGAGACTCGGATGATTAAGCAGTTATTGCAGAAAATTAAAGATAAGAAGGCCCTGATCGGAGTGGTTGGGCTTGGTTATGTGGGCCTGCCCCTGGTCCGCGAGTTTACCAATGGAGGGATGAAAGTCCTCGGCTTCGACATTGACGAAAAGAAAAACAAGGCCCTGCTGGCCGGGCGAAGCTACATCGAGCACATCCCGTCCAAGACGGTCAAGAAGATGATTGACAGTGGCCTGTTTTCGGCCACGAACGATTTTCGCAAGCTCTCCAAGCCCGACTGCATCCTGATCTGCGTGCCAACGCCGCTGACGAAAATGCGCGAGCCGGACATGACCTACGTCGAGGCGACGGCCCGCGCCATATCAAAGACGCTCCGCAAGGGCCAGCTGATCGTGCTGGAATCGACGACGTATCCTGGTACGACGCGCGAGGTCATGCTGCCGATTCTCGAAGAGTCCGGGCTGAAGGTCGGCAAGGATTTCTTCCTGGGCTTCTCTCCAGAGCGCGAAGACCCCGGGCGCAAGGATTACACCACAAAGACCATCCCCAAGGTGGTCGGCGGATACGACAAGAATTCGCTCAAGGCGGCCGTTGCATGCTACGAAACCGGTATCGACACGGTCGTGCCGGTCAGCAGTTGCGAGGCGGCCGAGGCGGCGAAGATCCTCGAAAACACCTACCGCTGCATCAATATCGCCCTGGTCAACGAACTGAAGATACTGTTCGATAAAATGGGCGTTGACGTGTGGGAAGTAATCCGGGCGGCCAGCACGAAACCGTTCGGCTTCACGGCGTTCTATCCAGGCCCGGGCCTGGGAGGCCATTGCATCCCGATCGACCCGTTCTACCTGTCGTGGAAGGCGAGGCAGTACGGCCTGGCCACACGGTTCATTGAACTGGCAGGCGAAATAAACATCGCCATGCCCGAATGGGTCGTCCACAAACTACAGGACGCGCTCAACGAGCGTAAGAAAGCGATCAACGGCTCGAAGATTCTGCTGCTCGGCCTGGCGTATAAGAAAGATGTCGACGACGTGCGCGAAAGCCCGTCGCTGGAACTGATCGAACTGCTCAAGAAACGCGGCGCGAAGGTCGACTATAACGACCCGCATATCCCGCGAACCCACAAGATGCGCGAGCACGATCTGAAAATGACGTCCAAGAAGCTGACGGCCAAGATGCTGGCCAGCTACGACGCCGTAATGATCAGCACCGATCACAGTGCTTACGATTATCAATTCATCGTCGATCACGCCAAGCTGGTGATCGACACCCGCAACGCGACCAGCAAGGTCCGCCGCGGGAGAAAGAAGATCGTCAAAGCATAGATTGCCCAATTAGCAAGATACCAACTGGCCGTCGAAGACCTTTGCCAATCTTCTGCGGCCAGCTTATTATACAGAAGCTTCGATCGCTTCGACCGCAGCTTAGCCTTGGTGAAAGCGTGCTGCGAAGGCTTGAGAGCGGCCTATCCAATAGGAGTCGCAAACATGCTGATCGGTTCACATCTGAGCATTGCAGGCGGCCTGCACCGGGCGCTGGAGACCGCGCACGACTATCAGTTCGATTGCGTGGCGATGTTCGTGCGCAATCAGGTGCGGTGGAAGGCCCCGCCGCTGCGCGACGAAGCCGTCGAAAAATTCCGCAGTACCCGCCAACAACTCGACATCGGCCCGGTGGTCGCCCATGCCCCGTACCTGATTAATCTGGCCGGGCGTGAGGAGGTCCGCCGCAAGTCCATAACCGCAATGATCGAAGACGTCAGTCGCTGCGCCAGGCTGGGAGTGGACTTTCTGGTGTTTCACCCCGGCTCGCACGAACAGACGGCCGAGGGCATTCGCCTGATCGCTGACGCGCTGAACAAAATCGCAGCCGACGCCCAGCTCGACAATGAATCGACGACGATCCTGCTTGAGACCACCGCCGGCCAGGGAAACTGCATCGGCTATCGGTTCGAGCAACTCGCGGAAATTCTCTCGCAGGTGGATACGCCGGAACAGTTCGGCGTCTGCCTCGACACGTGTCACATCTTCGCCGCCGGCTACGACATCCGCACGCCGCAAACCTACGCCGAGACTATGGACGACTTCGATCGGACGGTCGGGCTCGACAGGTTGCTGGCGATTCACCTGAACGACTCTCGTCGCGAATTCGCCAGCCGGGTCGATCGCCACGCTCACATTGGCGAGGGCTTTATCGGGCGGGAGGGCTTTGCGAACATCGTCCGAGACAAGCGTCTTCAGGCCATTCCGATGATCCTCGAAACGCCCAAGGGCCCGGACGAGCGCGGCCGGGATTGCGACGAGGTAAATGTCGCCATACTGCGCAGCCTTGCGCGGTGACTTGCCACCCGGTCTTGCAATGAAACCTGAATAACGTCAGAATGATCCGCCCGGCGGTGCGCCGTTTGAGTAAGGTCATTACCGAAAGGAAAACATTCGTGTCCACTGCAGTCATACCAGAGAGTTCAAACCACAAACCGTGGGCGAAGACGATCCTCCTGGGAGTCCTGTCTGGCGGAATGTACGTATTGCTGTTCGCCTATGGGGACATGGCCACAAAGTATTTCACACGAGGTTCCTGGTACGCCTGCCTTCCGATCGCGACGGCGTTCGTCTTCACGTTTGTGCATAGTGCGTTCGCCGCCTACCTGCTTTCGGCCGTGGGTTTCGAGGCCTCAAATAACCATAAAACCGAACCGACGGAGGACTAGAACATGCTTGCCGCATCAGAGGTCGCCCAGGGATATGACATTAACTTATTGAGTGTCTTGGTGTTGCTCGCCGTGGGCTTCGTCGGAGGTTTGGTAAGCGGGTTTATCGGCTCGGGCGGAGCATTTGTGTTGACCCCGGCAATGATGAGCTTGGGCGTGCCGGGCGTGGTAGCTGTAGCCTCCAACATGTGCCACAAGTTCCCCAAGGCCATGGTCGGCGCCTACAAGAGGCTCAAGTACGGACAGGTGGACCTGAAACTGGGCATAGTCATGGCCATCTCGGCCACGGCTGGAGTGCAAGTTGGGATTCAGGTGCAAACACTGATTCGTGATCTTTGGGGCAAAGCCGGATCGAACCTGTACATCAGCCTCACCTTAATCACCGTTCTTGTCGTGGTCGGTGGATACGTGTTTCGCGATGCATGGAAGACCGCTCGCAGTGGACAGAAGGAGCAAACCCATCGTCTTGCGCTGGCACTGGCGAAGATCCATCTGCCGCCAATGATTTATTTCAAGGCGGCTGGCATAAAAATGTCACTGTGGTTTACTATCCCGGTCGGGTTCGCCACCGGATTCTGTGCAGCGACTATCGCTGTTGGCGGTTTTATCGGTGTCCCGGGAATGATGTACGTCGTCGGAGCGCCTGGCCTGGTGGCGAGCGCCACGGAACTGGTGATAGCGTTCTTCATGGGACTGGGCGGTTCGATCAAATATGCGATGGACGGCATGATCGACATTCGCCTGACTTTGATTATGCTTGCCGGATCGCTGTTCGGGGTTCAGATCGGCGCCATAAGCACAACCTTCGTCAAGGACCACGTCATAAAGGTGGTCATGGGCACGATTATGCTGATAGTAGCCTTCAGCCGGAGCATGGCGGTTCCCGAGTATCTGGTGCAATTGAACCTGATCTCGATGGATTCCAAGGTGCTAGCCTTCCTCGATATCGCCAGCAAGATATGCATGGGTATCGCACTACTAACCGGTGTGGTCATCATCCTGGGCGCCACCGTAAAAGGCCGACGCGCCGCCAAAAAAGCCGCTCTGGGATAATGCATAGCTCGCCGATATTTCAGCGGCACTCGGTCCCGCTATCACACGCGAATTGCATTTGCCGAGGCTTGGGGCCACAATAGAGCCCATGGCCAGGCGAAAGGGCAAGTCAGAACGTCGAATCAAAGATTGGCACCAGCGCTACAACGCCCAGGAAGAAATCGATAACGTCGCACCGTCGCGCAAATCATACTCGCGCAAGAAGGCGAAGCTGCCACAGCGCGAGTTGGCAGCCGGTGCAGAAGGCGTAGACGACCTCGACCGCGTGGAAGGGCTGGTGACCGGCCTGTTTCCAGGCGGAGCGTTCGTGAGAGCCGGCGCCGTGCAAATGCGTTGCGGGCTGGCCGGCACGTTTCGTCCGCCCGAAGGGGCGAGCGCCCTGGCTGTGGGCGACATGGCAACAGTCGCGCTGACCCGCAGCGAACATCTCCAAGGGCAAATGGAAATCGACAAGGATCGCAGCGATGGCGTGATTCTCGAACGCAAGCCGCGCGAAAGCGCCCTATGCAGACCCCAGCCCCGATCCGCCAAACGATGGAATCGCTACGGAACCGAAACGTTCGATAAAGTCATCGTCGCCAACATGGAGATGCTGCTGATCGTAGCCTCCACTCACCAACCGCCGCTGCGACACGGGCTGATCGACCGCTTCCTGATTATCGCCGAGCGGGGCGAGCTTGAACCTCTGCTGGTGATCAACAAGATCGACCTGGGACCGCCAGAAGAGAAAGTGCTGGACGACTTCAGGTCGCTTGGGGTCGAAATGATTCTCTGCTCAGCCGAGACTCACGAAGGCCTGGACGAACTGTCGGCCCACCTGACAGGCAAGCGCAGTGTGCTGGCCGGTGCGTCCGGCGTGGGCAAAAGCACGCTGATCAACGCGACCATCCCCGGCACGAACGCCACCACACGAACCGTTCGGTCCAAGGACGAACGAGGTCGGCACACCACGTCTACGAGCATAATATATGACCTGCCATGCGGAGGGGTGATCGTCGACACGCCCGGCCTGCGCGAATTGGGCATCCACCTCGACGCGAGCGAACTGCCATGGTACTTCCCGGAATTCGAAGCGCTGGTCGGCGAGTGTAAGTTCCGCAACTGCACCCACACGCACGAGCCCGACTGCGCGGTCATCCGCGACGTCGAGGCCGAGTTACTACCCCGCCGCCGCTATCAGAGCTACCTCAACATCCTCGATACGCTGGACGCCAATCGAAAGTAGCAACTTTCGACACTGCCTACTCGATGAGTTGCCCAATCTTCGCGGCCAGTTTTTTCATCTTCGTACAGTCCTGGCCTCTCGTGCTGCAATACCGCCTATTAGGAAATTTGCCCTATCTTCGCGGCCATAATGAAATCGCTTTCGGTCAGCCCGTTGATTTTGTGCGTCCATATCTCCACCTCCACCTTTCCCCAGGTGAAGTGGATCCACGGGTGATGATTCTCGCGCTCGGCCACCTCGCCGATCCGATTGACAAAGGCCAGGGCGGCCGCGAAATCGGCGAATTTGAACGTTCGCCGCAGGTGGTGTTCTTCGATCACATTCCAGTCGGGCAATTGAACTGACAGCCGCTCCAAGTCCTCGCCCGTCAGTGGAGGAACGTTGCCCCGGCACGGAATGCACTTTTTTGACGCCAGCGAACAGGAGGTTGAGTGTGTCTCGGCCATGATCATCTCCAAAGAGCGATTTCCGCTTCTTGGTAGCGAAATCGAAAAGCACTCTATCCAGTATAGGGGGAAAAACTATCCCAACTCTTTTTGGTAAGTGCCGATGGTCAATACTGGCGGCGTTTGCGGGCGGGTGGGATGTCCATCAATTTGCGATACTTGGCCACGGTGCGGCGTGCGATTTTGATACCGTGTTTTTCCATTTCCACGCCCAGTTCATCGTCATTCAACGGCTTGGCCTTATCCTCGTTGTCGATGACTTCCTTGAGCTTGAGCTTGACCGCGTCCCAGGAGACATCCTTGCCGGCCGCTGTGGTCGTCCCGCCGGAGAAGAACATCCGTAACGGAAAAATTCCACGCGGAGTCTGGACGTATTTGCCTGCGACGGCCCGGCTGACCGTGGCGACGTGCACGCCGACTTTGTTGGCCACGTCGACCATAGGCAGTGGCTTGAGCGCTTCGACGCCGGAGTTGAGAAACTCCCGCTGGATATGGAAAACCTCGGACACTACGCGGAAGACCGTGTGCTTTCGTTGCTCGACCGCGCTCATCAGCCATTGGGCCGAGCGAATATTTTTCTGGATGAACTGCCGCGCCTGGCGGTCGACGCTGCGGTCACGCGACATCTCGCCGTAGGCTCTGGAAATATGCATTCGCGGGCTGTTGCCGTCCGGCATGGCAACCACGATGCTGCCATCCTCTGTGACCTCGACGATCACGTCGGGCACGATAACCGGCACGGTGCGTTCGCCGACCAGTGAACCCGGCCGGGGGTTCAGATGTGAAAGGTTCTCGATGCCTTTTTTGATGTCCTCGATGCTCCGGCCGGTCCGCTTGGAAATTTGCGGCAGGCGGTTCATCTCGATGTCGCGCAGGAAGTGCTCCACCAGTTGCATTTCCAGGCTCACGTCGAGCCCGGCCTGCTGTTCGACTGCCAGTTGGATCATGAGGCATTCCTGGAGATTCCGTGCACCCACGCCGATCGGTTCAAGGGCCTGGACCAGCGGCATCGCGGCATGGAGGGTTTCCAGCGGAATCGCCTCTGGCCCGGCCGGCTGCAATTCGGCAAGTGGTACGCGGAGATAGCCGTCCGCGTCGATATAGTTGATAATCACTTCACCGGCCTGGAGGAGTTCCTTGTCCACCTCGATAAATCGCCACTGCTCCAGCAGGTGGTCGGTCAGAGAAATACTCGGCGCGGGCGTATTGGCCATGGCGTCGAGTTTGCGGTCGCGTTCTCCCGGCGAGCTCGCCCGCGGACGTGCGGGGGTGTCGGAGCGCACGAACTCTGCCCCGAACTCGGCTTCGAAGTCGGCCAGTCGTTCGAAATCTTCGCTGTTGCCGTTGCTGTCGTCGACGACCATGTCTCGTTCGCCGCGAGCGGTCTCCTGCTCAACTTTGGCCGGCGGGGCCTCGGCGTCCACGCCCGGCTCGTGCATTTCCAGCACCGGGTTCGACAGCATTTCCGCCTCGATCCGTTCCTGCAATGCGAGGACGGAAAGCTGGAGAATTTCCATCGCCTGGATAATCCTCGGCGACAGCTTCATCCGCTGCTCAAGGCGAAGTTGTTGTGAAGTGTCGAGCCTCATTCCTCTCTATTCTACCAAATGACGGCGATAGCTCAATGATCACGCTGAAAGTTACAATACATCTTCACACAAAAACCATCTTCGCACTCCCAGGAACCCGGATTCGGTGAAAACCATGGGCGGCTCGCCTGACGGTCGACGCCGGGACGAGTTGAAAACCTTGCCATCGGCATCTGGGCGCGTAACAATGTCCGCTGGAATGAATTGTCGCTCCGCAAAGGCCGATTGAGCTCTTGCGGGCTGGCTTATCCGAGCAAGGAAGCAACATGTCGCAAGGATCGCCCGACAAGCCGAAACAGCGAATCCGATCATTTTCGAATTTCTTTCCGTTCGGGCCGGCGCCGTTCGTTATTCTGGTGATGACGGTCGCGGCTGGGGTGTATTTGCTGGCACACCCGATTCAACCAAGCGAGTCAAACCTCCATCTATCGACCTTCACGTCGATCCATTCCGACGCATATATCGACGCGGCCCGCACCTTCGAGCAAAAGCACCCCGAAGCAAAGGTGAAAATCGAGCTCGTACACAGGGCAGCCTACAACAGCCGGCTTCGCTCGGCGCTCTGGGCCGATCTGGACGTACCCGACCTGGTGGAGATCGAAATTTCCGAGGCGGGCAGCAGTTTCTGCACGTAACGCTGCCGGGCATTCGACCGGGCGCGGTCTTCGTCGTCGTGCTCAGCACGATCGGCTCGTTCCAGTTATTCGAGTTGCCCTTCCTGATGCTGGACAGCACTTCCGGGCCGGACGATTCGGGACTGACGGCCGTGATGTATCTCTACCTCAACGGCTTCAAAAGCGGCGACCTGGGCTACGCCTCGACGATCGGCTGGTCGCTGGCGATCATCGTGCTGGGCCTCTCGCTGATCCAGATGCGGATGAGCGGCACGTGGCAGAAGGAGGCGTGAGGTGAAGCGTTCGCCCATCACTCAAATCGTGTGATCTACGTCGGCCTGACGCAACTGGTGGGGCTCCAGCAGCAGGACTACCCGGCCCTGATGGCGGGCACGCTGCTTTCGATCCTGCCGGTGGCGGTCCTGTTCTTCGTGCTCCAGAAAGAATTCATCCAGGGACTGACCGCCGGCGCGGTTAAGGGGTGAGAGCTGACTACATGTCGCGGCGTTCGGTGATCGCGTCGGTGAGGATGGACTTGTTGGCGTACTCGATCTGCCCGCCGGCCGGAAGCCCACGAGCCAGGCGAGTCACCTGCACGCCCATCTCCCCCAGCAGCGATGCAATGTGCAGGCTCGTGCCGTCACCGGTGACGTTGGGATTGGTGGCCAGGATAACCTCCTCGACCCCGCCGGCTCGAACGCGGTCCACCAGCGCGTTGATGGTCAAGTCTTCCGGCTCGATGCCTTCCAACGGCGCGATGTGGCCCATCAGTACGTGGTACAGGCCGCGATACGCGCCGGTCGATTCGATGGCGAGCAGATCCTTCGGCTGTTCGACCACGCAGATTCGCGCAGCGTTGCGATGCGTGTCGGAGCAGATGTTGCACACCTCGTGCTCGGTAAGGTTGAAGCAGATCCGGCAGGGACGGATTCGCATCTTGACGTCGCGGATCGCCTCGGCCAATGCCATCGCCTCGGCCTGGTCGGCCTTGAGGATATGAAACGCCAGCCTCTCGGCCGTGCGGGCGCCGATACCCGGCAGGCGGCCGAACTCGGCCATCAGCCGCTCGATTGTTTCAGCGTATTTCGCCATCTTCGTGTGATTCGTGGACTATTATGCTGCTTATGTAGACTTAGCGGTCCGTTACGGTAACAAACCCTCGAGCCCGGGCAGTTCCATCCCACCGGTGAGTTCCTTCATCGCCGCGGCGGCTGCATCGGCTGCCTGCTGTTGCGCGGACGCGACGGCCGCCTTGATAAGGTCTTCCAGCATCTCGGTGTCCATCTGATCGTCGGCCAGCACGCTTCGATCGATTTTCAGATCCATCAACGCCATCTTACCGCTGACGGTAGCACGAACGGCCCCGTCGCCGGCCTCGCCTGTGTATTCGCTCGCGGCGAGTTGGGCCTGCATCTCTGGCATCTTGGCCTTCATCTGCCCGGCAATCTTCATCATTTTTCCAATGTCACCAAACATCGTAGCCTGCGCTCCTATTCCTGTGTTTCGTCGACTGCTTCGTCGGGCGTCGCGCCCTGCTCGGCAGCCAAAGGTTGCTTTCGTATGTCCACGATCTCGCCGCCGAACAGCGAAAGCACCTGCTTGACGGCCGGGTCGTTGTGTACCTGTTTCTTGTCTTCGCTGCTGACTGACATCGCACTCGGCGGAGCGACTGCGGCGGCCGGAGAATCCGACTCGCCAACCGAAACATATTCGCATCGCACCGGGCTGCCGGCGATACCGGTCAGCGCATCTTCGATCGACTTACCCAGCGTTTTGCGGCAGCGATCGCGAAGGCCCTCGTGATTGCCGTCAAAACCCAGCGTCAATACGCCGTCGCGAAAGCTGACCGGCTCGGTCGCTCGCAAACAACCCGCCACCTGCGACGCCCGCGCCGAAAACAGCCTGGCTATCACGGCCGCCCAGTTGGACTTCAGCCAGGGCTCGTTCCAGTGGATCTCGACCGGCGGGGCCTCGCCGGCCTGTTGCTGTGCGGCCGCCTGTCGTGGCGCGGCTGGTGATGCGCTTCTAGCGGCGTTCAGCGGCCGCTTTTTTTTTTGAAACCCGCCGCCCGCAGCCAGGCTTTCCAGCCGCTCGATTAGGCTTTGCGGATCGACGAACTTCTCTGCCTCGGCCAGTCGCACGATGGCAGCCTCGACCAGTGCCCGCGAGACGCTCGAACCGCGAATGGACTGACCGACCCGCTGGCAGATGCCCACCGCATGGACAATCGTCGGCAGGGAGAACTTAGCCGCCAGAGTCGCCACGACCTGCCGCTGCGTTTCGGGCAGTTCGATCAATTCGCTGTCGGCCCCGCAGGTGGAGGCAAGCATCATGTTGCGATACGCATCGCCGATCGCGGTGGTGACATTGGACAACGTCACGCCCGATTCGAGCAGACCTGCAAGCTCGCCCAGCGCGGCGGCGGAGTTTGACTCGGCGATGGCCTCGATGATCGCCATCGTCCGTTCGTCGGCGGGCGTGCCGAGAACGCGCACCACTTCGGCGTCGGTTACGGTCTGTCCGCCGGCCAGCAACTGGTCGAGCAGGCTCAGCCCGTCGCGCATCGAACCGGCCGCCGCCCGAGCGACTCGGTACAGCGCGTCGGCGTCGGCCGGGACGTTCTCTTTTTCGCAGATTAGCCCGAGGTGGTCGGCGATCCGCTGGGTGGGAATGTTGCGGAAGTCGAACCGCTGGCAGCGCGAGAGGATCGTCGCGGGAACTTTCTCAGCCTCGGTCGTGGCGAAGATGAACTTCACGTGCCCAGGGGGCTCTTCCAACGTTTTCAGCAGCGCGTTGAACGCTTCCTTGGTGAGCATGTGAACTTCGTCGATGTAGTAGATTTTGTATCGGCAGCGGGACGGGCTGAAGATCGCGTTGGCTCGCAGTTCGCGAATCTCGTCGATACCGCGATTGGACGCACCGTCGATCTCGATGACGTCGACGTCGTCTCCCCGGCCGATCGCAATGCAAGCTTCGCATTTATTGCAGGGTTCGATGGTGGGGCCGTCGGACTCGACGCAGTTCAGCGCCTTGGCGAGGATGCGGGCCATGGTGGTCTTGCCCACGCCGCGCGTGCCGGTGAACAGGTACGCATGTGCGACGCGGCCGGTCTTGATGGCGTTGACCAGCGTCTGAGAGATCGGCTCTTGTCCGACGACTTCGTCGAAGGACTCCGATCGATATTTTCGGGCAAGTACGAGGTAAGCAGCCATTTTTTCAAATGCTTCCCATGCGTCCAAATAAAGTGCCGTGCACTCCGCTTCGAATCGGCGCAACAGCGTCCGACAAGCATGGCGGCTCCCGCCAGGCGATCCTCCGGCACCCGACGCAAGCTCGCTTATGGCTGCTTCCTTCCGGACCTGACCAGATTCACGGCGCATCGTTGCAGAGGACCCAGCGTTCAACACCGCCCGCTTGGCAGGTGGTTCTGCGGCCACCAACCCTCGGCGGAGAATTCGGCCCCGCTATAGCGGATTACGGGTCCTCCCCGAAGGGAGTCAGGGCACCGCTAGCGCCCCACCTAGCACGGCATCTATCATCGTACCGCACCGGGTCGCCATCGGCAAGCGCCATCGCCCAGCCGGAAGTTTTTGTCATTTAACGCCCGCTTAACGCCTGCTTAACGCCCGCGTTTGAACAAGGCTGCGCCGCCGAATAACAGCAAGGCCACCGTCGCCGGCAAGGTTGCGCTGTATGAAGCGACCGAATTGATCGCCGTAGCAGAACTTCGAAAAAAGTTCCTACCCCTTTTTCCCTTTTCTGACAGACACTTTTTTCCTTTATTCTTCCTCGTGCTTCGAATTGAACGGCGTCAAAGGCTCTAACTCAGCTTAGTGCAGCATCCTGGGAACAAATCATTGATAATACGGTTTCATCACCATGGAAAATCCTCTTTGTCAGGATCATAACGAGATTCGCCAATTGGAACTCCCTCTATATCAACCGGAACAAAAGGATCATCACCATGCAAATATGCTTTTCTAATTTTATTAACAATATCTTCCATGTCCTGGGAGTTCTTGTTTCCTCTCAAGTACTCGCGTTCCGCTCGTAATAATGTCGCTTGTCTATTGCAAGCATTAAGCAACCTAAAAAGCAACGCTACTTTGTCAACCTCTTTTGAATGATCCTTTGGCATTCCTAATTCACGAAACGTCCTTGCCATAATCGAGATATTTCTGCGCAGAGCGGGAGACATCAAGGGATATAGTTTTGTATTTGATGCAATTTGATCAAGAAGAACCGGAGGATGCAGAGCTGGTAGGGTCTTGTGATATTCCACCTTCCACTCAAATGCTGTAGGTAACTTTTCGCTGGCATGTTTGTCTTCATAATAAATAAGGTGTTCTGACCTGCCCCTTTATTCTGTACCAACCTGAATGAGAGTCAGGCCAATGCTTCTGCCTTGTGTTCCGGAGGGTGAGGCGCAGCCGAATCCGCAGGAACACAAGGTCGCCCCTTGCGAGGGC